>Ga0123357_10001676_pt1 | contig 23827 bp, 15 predicted proteins | sample TergutEmb28metaG_FD_89873 | JGI IMG/M metagenome (GOLD analysis project Ga0123357, IMG submission 89873) | Embiratermes neotenicus P4 segment gut microbial communities from Petit-Saut dam, French Guiana - Emb289 P4 | ecosystem: Host-associated > Arthropoda: Insects > Digestive system > Gut ... | reverse complement strand
CTGCATACCAGACAGTCATCCACACAGAATAACAAGTACCAAGTGTCACATAAACATAGTTGTTTCTCCTGATGATGGGCACATAGTCACCTGAAACATGTAGAGATTGATAAATATACTAAGAATAAATTATGCACCGAGTTGGCTTTATTTACAAGAATATACAGAGAAGCACGGTTGACAAAACATTAAAAAAAAACATACAAATGACTTGATTGTCTTCATGAAGTTACTCATATGCAACAGATACTTGTAGTTGTGTGGGCCAGGTAGCTCAGTCGGTATAGCGACTGACTATGGGCTGGACGGTCTGGAATCGAATCCCGGTGGGGACGAGATTTTTCGCCCGTCCAGACCGGCCCTGGGGCCCACCCAGCCTCCTGTAAAATGGGTACCGGGTCTTTCCCGGGGGTAAAGTGCGGCCGGGACGTGCTGCTGACCACTCACCCCCTTCTAGTGCCGCGGTCATGGAAGAGTACCTCTACCCACCATCTGGGCCACACCGGGTCTGTAACGGGATTACTTTACCTTTACTTGTAGGTGTTATGGTAGGATTACAGACTGAGCAATCTGAAGTATAACACTGGGACTGAAACCATCATACCATCATCTGTTCATGTGTATTTTGGACCATCACAGTTCAGATTCATTCATGTCAGTTGAACCCAAGGCTGAATCTGGGAGTGATAAGAAGCCAGTGACTTAACCATGTGACCTGTGGTGTGACTATGGTGATAACTGACTGCAGAGTAGTGTTATGCAGTTGGTGGGAACAATAGTAGGAATCTCCGGTGATAATTAGTATACTGTTAAAATGTGGGTGATTGTAAAAGTGTACATCTTGGAGAAGGAAAAGCTTTGTTAATTCTGTGGGGAATGAAGGTGTTCCTTTTTAAAAAAAAAACATGACTGGTGGGATGCAAGAATCACTTCCATAGAGCATGTTGTTAGATGTAAAAAAAAGATGGATCTTTTATTTCTCCAAGTTCAGCTTCTTTAACATTGCAGGTTTTATTACAGTACCTTACCAAGTATGTGGGCCCGGTAGCTCAGTCGGTATAGCGACTGACTACGGGCTGGATGGTCCGGGATCGAATCCCGGTGGGGACGAGATTTTCCACCTGTCCAGACCGGCCCTGGGGCCCACCCAGCCTCCTTTAAAATGGGTACCGGGTCTTTCCTGGGGGTAAAGTGCGGCCGGGGTGTGCTGCTGACCACTCATCCCCTTCTAGTGCCGCATTCATGGAAGAGTAGAGCTATACCTCTACCCACCCTCTGGGCCACACCGGGCCTGTAACGGGATCACTTTACATTTACCTTACCAAGTATATTCTGTTCTGTTTACAGCTGAGTACTCCCAAGAGGTCCCAGGAAATAAGCCATGGGAGAAAGTGTCTGGTCCGCCTATCCTCCCACCACATCTGTTGCAAGTCATACTGAATAAAGACACTCCTCTGTCTGTGAGTTTTTGTGTTCCATTAGTTTGTAATACTGTGACAATTAACAGCCTTTGAATAATATTTAGAATTGCTTGTTAGTTGGGCTGTAAAGTGATGTGCTGTGGACATGTTATAAGAATGCCCTTGTACACAAAGATTTATGTAAGTGACCAAATTTTGCATCATGACTTCAAAGTACTGCTATGGAGTTAATGTACTGACCAACAGTTTTGTTGCATTGGAAGCAAATATTAAGTTCTTTTTCATAATTTTGGTTCGTACTTGCTGTGAATTTTGCTGAATTTCCAAAACATTATTTCGTATTTTTCCCTTGAGATTCAGTTTCATCTTTGGAAAAGCAAGTTGCAGATAGCAGGCTTCAAGGAATGATTGTGGTGGAGAACTGCAGCCATTTTCTTTGTGGGTGTGCATTGTTGTAACAAACCAATCAGTCTGTTTTAGCATATATTTGTAATACAGTAAAAGCAATGATGTCTGGCATAGGATGATCCAGAATGCTGTATTAATTGGAAATTTTCTAAGAGGTCCATTACTTGTCACCGTTCCATCCGCCACTAGCATCCATTACCAGTACTGTGAATTCAGCCATAAGTTTTCGTTTTTTTAAAGATTATGTATACCTCAGGTTTGTTAAAAGGAAATAGAAAATGCAGCTGGGAAAAAGAGGACAGGATATCAAATGACAAATTATACAGTTAGATCTGTGAAGTTGCAGTGTATTTTGCCTAACATTCTTCTATCGTGAAAATTATGATATTCGGGTACCCTTTGGTTCCGGAGATGCCTGATGTAACATCTTTTACTGTATTGCTTTTGACTACAGACGGAAGGATGAGAGTGTCTGTAGGTTGCCATTGGTGGGATTGAGGAAGGCATACTGAAGGGCGTCACTGCTAGGCAGATGCGTGGGGGAGAAATCTGTGTTCATTCTTTCGTTGCTTCCTATAAGGCTTAAGTCTCAGCATTTGGGGTTGATCAAGACTTCATATTTGGCATTTAAAGGTTAAAGATATGCAGGCTTGTGTGTATAGGGTATTATTTTGATTGCCCTAAATGTATCCACCGTTACTGTTCACTGAACGTGTTGAAATGTTTATTTTCAGTGTGAACCTACATTGCTACCTGAACCAAATCATGTTATGCTGAATCATCTTTATGCATTATCAATAAAAGATGGAGTCATGGTGCTAAGTGCCACACATCGATACCGGAAAAAATATGTAACCACTCTTCTGTACAAACCAATCTAGCAGTGTTACTGTAACTTTTTATTTTGTACCTAGTGCTATGAACATGCTTTCTCTCATTCAGTGTGGTTGTTACGCTAAGGCCATGGAAAGAAGCCCCATGTGTAATGGGGATTCTGATGCTTAAGGCTTGTCATTGTGCCAGCTGTTGTATTTCTCTCCATTTCCCTCTGACATTTGTAAATCAATCTGAAATGATTGCTGCTAGAGAAGATTATCACTACCAGTATAGTTTTGAATGGAACTGATGGATGAATGGGGGGGAATCCATGTGCACTGGAGGCAGGGCATGTAATAGCTGCAAGGAGATGTAGAGGGGCCAATCCATGAGACTTCTTTCTTTGCCCGCAGTATAATTTAGTAAGTCAATATGTGGTCCCTCTTGTAATTTAGTCAGTTAATGTAAAAATGTTGGTAATGATGCTGAACTATTTATGGAACACAAGAATTATGTAATTTTATTCATTTACATAATTCTGACTTGCTTTCTATCTGAAAAGTTGTGTGGGTGTGAAACTTGGTCTCTTGCCTTAAGGAAAGACAATATATGGAGTGCTTCTGAGAACAGGATGCCAAGGAGAATGTATTGACATATGACAGGGGAAGTAGGAGATTTGAGAAAGTTGCTTGAGGAGCCTCATTATTTATAGACTGCTGTAAATTCAGGTTATCAGATCAAGGAGGACAATCTGAGAAATTCTTACAAAATGAAGGGAAGAGACCACTTATGAATTCTAGGTATAGAGGGTAGGAAAATATTAAAAAATGGAAGGGATGCTAGAAGATGAGAGAGTGAGGATGTGGTTTGCAGTTGTCTGGCTTCGTATAACATTCATTTTGAGGCTTTGCATATAGCAGCTGTGAACACATTAATTAACCTTTGTTTCCATAAGAGGCAGGACATTTTGTAACTAACTATTAACATCTTGGGAAGGAGTCATACATGGAGTTGGTTTTGTAAAAAGTGTATTTATTAAATGGCCTACCACATGTTCCTGTGTTTAAGTTATGGAATCATTGATTGTAAATTGGACTGAATTCAGAAGAACTTTTGTGCCAGAAAGAATCATGTTGTTTTGCAGGTCACTGATTTGGCAGTTATATTTATTAACAGTGCCACATATCACAGTTGGCAGCAGTCTGTAACCATGAAAAGGATGTAATTTCCTTCAAATAAAGGACCATGAAATGCTGGGCACAAATTGAAGTGTAGAATGACATAATTATTTTGGTATGTGAATGTCATTATATGTTGATGTTGTAAATAAATTATGTATTATAGCTGATTCTAAAATAAATTACAGTGTATATTATAAATTTAATGACATTACATGTGTAACAAGAAGGTTTTACAATAGGCAAAACTTAAACATTTGCACATTTGTGTATTTGTCTTTGTGTGCATGTTAGTCAGAACTGCTGTCAGAAGAAGTTGCCTTATGCACTGTTGTTACTGCATGTATCACTGTCCTAGCATACATCTGACTGTGGAAGAAGGTTCTGAGTGTCAGCGAGCAAAATTGTTCATTATGTGCTTGAAAAGTTACAAGTTGTGAGATGAGATCAAGAGTAACATGCATAATAACAGGCTGTGCATTGTATTATTTCACAAAGAGTATATTCTTGCAAGATACTAGGTTTCTACAACAATGATTTTGAGGGTTCTGGTCCTCTGGGATTTTGCACTGTGTAGCAGAGTTAGTAGATCCAAACATTTCAAATGTTCACGGTGCCTTGGTCTCTGAGGTGTGCAGTCTTCTGCTGGGACTCCACAACCTTGAAGATGGCATCACGGTCCTGCAAGATGATACAATCTGTTGACCCTGCTGCACAGTGTAACACCCCAGAAGACTAGAATCTTTGAGTATTTTCTTCCCTGTAATTTTGCAGTTTCCGTTTTGGGCCTCCTATATTTCTCAAGACAACTCACCAGCAGGATGCATAGCTGTATGATCTTTACTACATGCTCTGACCATTTGATAGAACTGAATGTTGCAGTATGTTTGCAAGTACAAATTTGCCCATATCTAGGCAGACTGATAAAAGCATTAGCATTCACTGCCTACACTGGGTCATCCATCAGAAGCTGATGGTTTTAAACTGAAATAACTGTGGTAAAAGTGACTGAATATTTTATTGCTGCAGTGGAATGGCATCTACACACTTGTGACTACACGGGTCACAAATCACTTCTTGCAGATGTCAGTGGCCAAATGTACACCCTCCCTCAAGATATACTGAATCTGTCCAGGACCCTGTGCAGAAGACGAGAGAGACTGGCTTTGACTGTGGCTGTCAGGTCTACAGTGGTGTTGAAACAGTGTTCAAACACTTTTTTTTTTCCCTCCCAGTACTCTCATAAGAATAAGTCTAGGACCATCAGGTCTGGAGACCTCAGTGGACATGAAACATCACTAAGTTGAGAGATAATGCATTTGAGGAATACACATGCAGTGCTTCCTTGTTGTATCAGACATGGGAGTGGCATCAACTTGCTCAAACTATTTTGATTTTAGGCATCACTGATACAGCGTAGCACCATGGAACGACAGCATGTCTGTGCAAGTGTACTGCACTGTAACTACAGTTACCTTTTTCTTCAAAGAAATAAAGTCTGGTGACACCATCTGACCCAAAATTACATCAGACAGCTACATCCAGACTGTACAGTGGATCGTAGAGTTGTCTTTCATTTGTTTCAGACCAATGCTGCAAACTGAGTACCTTCAACAAACTTTTATTGAGTCTGTCTTGTCATGCTAAGTTGGATCAGAATTTGCAGTTTATAGGGACAGAATTTCCAGAGTTGTCATTATGCTTGTTAGGCATGTTTATCATTAAGGTGTGTTACCTTGCAGAATGATATGGACTGTGCTCCAGCACAGCTGCCAAGCACTCCAAGTTCTTTGGTGTTCTCCCTGTTCGTGGGCCTGGCTTCTTCTTCCTGTTATGTACAGAGCCAGTATCATCTTCAGAATTAGTAACTGTAGGTAATGGAGTGCAATTGCAGAATGAATAATAAAGTTATAAATCAAAGCTCATTTTATTGTCTTTGTATGCACTTTCATTGCCTTACAACCAACAGGAATTGCATTTGGTAGGTATCTCAAAAGTGCCAAAGCACTTAATGCACTCATAAGTGCAAGTGTAACCAGTGTCAGCCCTCTTTTGTTTCCAATGTTGATAATTGTGTAACACCATTAGTTTACTGCATTTCTAATAAGAACATGTATTGTTCTTCTCTGTGTTTATAGTACTGCAAGGTAAGGTGTTGTGTAACTGTATGACTTTTAGAAATATGAGGATATTTAACTTGGCCTTGTGATGCTGCCTGATAATGAGAGGTATAGTTGACATATTTTGTAAGAAAAAAGCTATATTATTTATGGCGGTTGTCATTTGGAGTTTCATATTTCAGTAAGTATTTTATGATTTATTTCCTTAAACCTTGTACTCAACATCAAGCATTATTTGTCAATAATTTTTTCCTGTTTAGTTCCATTGCAACCTATTTAACCCAGTTTAGAGTAATACATGGCACATGCTTGTATTTACTGCATTATTTCTTGGAATATTTTTTCACATCCTGTATCTCAATTAACTTAAACTTTTTTTCTGCAATAAATTGAGTCCTGTTTTATGCAGGATCAAACATAAAAATATAAAATTGGACACAGTATTTTCCAGTAGAAAGTGTTGTATTGTTATTTACCTTCATATTGATTATTAAATTATTTGGAATAAGTTTTGCTAGTATGCACTAAAATTCTACTTCCTCTAATACCATTTTTCGTTCATTAACTGCAATGACATGACAGTTTTGTTGAGTTTAACATTGCGGTCAGACATACTTTCAAATGAAGCCAGGGTTGTGGACACTGTACAGTCTGGACCAGATTACTTGCTTGTTGATGGTGTGGGGGGTGAAAAGGATGTCAGTAAGAGGGGAAGCACTGTGCATGTATCACCAAGCATGTTCATTTCAGAAACACTAATATCAAGTATGGGCCTTTACAGTTTCTCTGGAACAGTGAAAAAGAGTGGACTGTTAGAAATATCTACCGTGATAATTCATAGCAAGAAACAAGAGGTAATTAGAATGGGGATGAAACATTGCAACGAAGAGACACAAGAAGTTTATACGTGCCTATTTTGAAGCAAAAGGAAGAGCAGCTTAACTCAACTGTAATATTTTAAGTTAAACCACCATTGTAAGAATTCAGAATATAAATATAAAGAAAGGCCAGTCAACCCACAGGGAATACCTGGGAGCAAATGGTAGGATCAGTATTTAAATACAGTCAAACCCTGACAGCAACACACTCATGTAGAGCCCATAGAAGTCTGTCAACAGAAATTCCCTACTGTATAGTATAATGTTGCATCTGTAGTGACTGAAGCTATGAATTTAACCATTACATCAGTAAAATGCCGGCATTCTTCATCCCCACTGTGGATCTTCTCCACGTAAAATACTACATTACAGCACAAACACAGGTATTTGAAAGACTTCTGGGAACACATATTTACTGAACACTGTAGTGTTCTTTGGGACTGCCATAAATTTGATAAATCTACCAAGGCAGATAGGCTTGGCTGGGTGCAGATGGTAGATCTTAGGACCCATTGTGAATGATTTTTTTTGGGAAATGTGTCATCAAAATAAAAAAAAATCTCATTGTTAGTCAAAATAGAAGTGGTAATTTGTATAATGTATAAACAACCAACAAAGGCACTTTAATTTTATGATGTATTTTTATATACAATGTATTCACCAATATGTGCACAACAAAGACAACACATCACCTGTACTCTGGGTTTGAACTCACCATATAACTGCTGTATACATCACTCCACAGATACTCAATAATTATAAGTTCCACTATTTTATAATTAGCCATTTTTATCCTATATTATTTTACATTATTTTCAAAAGTAAAATTTTAACCAAAATTACATATATTTGTAATATGATGGAGTGATGGTGACAATTAATTACAATTGTGTTCTTGTATCATCACCTTGAAGATGGCTGGATTACAAGCCAAAACAAGTTGGTGAACATATTATAAATAAAAATACATCACAAAATTAAAGTGTATTTGTTGGTTGTTTACATATTTTACAAATCTAATTAACCTTTTGACGCCGGAATTATTTTTTTAAATTTTAGCACACCTGTATATAAAATGTGAATAATAAAGGAATCAAATATGTTAGATTTATGAAACAAACTGCATTTTGAACAGGAAAAAACGGAGAGTATATACCATGTTTAAAATATTCGGTACTTATATTTGTTGAATAAATATATAAAATGTAACATTTAGAGGTAAGCGGTGCGGTGCGACCACTATAGTCATCGTTAGGCGTCAAAAGGTTAATGCATGGAATATGGAACATATTACAAAAAGTGGTAATATTTGTGCTATAGAGTGCAGCTTGTTATACTTTTTATCTACTTGTATTTGCTTTGTAAGGTACAATATAGTGAGGAGTTTTTCATTTTGTGAAATTTGTATGTCTTTAGAGTGCTTGCCTGTTAACAGGTTTATAAATGTTAGGAAGCATTCATGTAAATAATAAGTTTTTAATGTCATCATCATCATCACCACCTGTGTGCATGGTATTTACAATTATACACCTGAAACAAACCATGTTTCTAGGGTATAGTGTGTTGCAGCTGTTCTGTATTTGCAATTTGTGCTACATGTAATGTTGTTTTGCATGTGAAATATGTTTTGTACATGTACATTAGTTCTTTCCAAAGTATGTATGCAGTGCCCAATATGGCTGTTTTTGTAGTTCCTTGATTTCGTGCTTTCCTGATATATTACTCAGGTACTGTCTGAATGATTTTGAGGGTTCAAGTTTCCCCCATTATTACTGGTATCATTTTAAAATTTGTACTGTACATCTTTATTATTTGAATAATGAACTAACAATTGCACAATTGATCAACAATTTATTATACTGCTCTTATTACAGTGCCCCTACATGTTTTGATACTAGTCCATTATCTTCAGGGAGCTCGTAGTCAGTATCTGCTAGTATTGCATTCACATACTTACATAACTTAGCAGGTACTGACTATGACCTCCCTTAAGATGACGCAGTAGCATCGAAACATGTAGGGGCAGTGTAATGAAGAGCAGTATAATAAACTGTTGATCAATTGTGCATTTTTTGGTTCATTATACAGATTACTGGTATCACTTATGCTTTTAACCTGTTGGCGCCGGAATTATTTTTTTAAATTTTAGCACATCCTGTATATAAAACGTGAATAAAACAGGAACCAAATATGCTAGAATTATGAAACAAACTGCATTTTGAAGGGAAAAAAAACGGACAGTATATACCATGTTTAAAATATCCAGTACCTGTAATTGTTGAATAGATATATAAAATGCAACGTTTAGAGGCTAGCGGTGCGGTACGACCACTATAGGGGTCATTAGGCGTCAAAGGGTTAAAGTCGCTGAATTCCTGTTATGAGGTCTTTATATTTTAGAATCTTCTCACCTTTCTTAATCACATTTTTGTCTCCTGAAATTGCAACACCTATTAACATACATGTTCCCTTTTCATTGTCAGGAATTATGATGTCTGGTTTATTGTTAGGAAGGGTTCTGTCAGTTTGCACTGTTGATTCTGTACCTTACCTTCACGGCTTGTTTCACCTAATTTTGGTACGTGGTCATACCAGTGTTCTTTGTCTAATCATACCCCATTTCCTTGTATATATCAAAGTGTAGTTGAGTACACACTCTATCATGTCTTTTACGTATTGTTCTTGTAGTGCAATATTGGGCATGCTGATATGATGTGTACTATTCTCATTAAATTGACATAGTCTGCATTTGCTATCTGTTTCTATTTGTAATATTTTTGTCATATGACACTTTGTTTGTAACACCTGATCTTGCATTGCTATTTTGTCACTTTCAGTTTCTCCTTTCAGATCTCCTGTTGACAGCCACAGTAATGTGTCTTCTTTGCTAATAAGCTGTCTGTCCATAATCCTAATATACTAGCCATGCATTACTCTGCTTTCCAATTTTTTCTTTAAGGACTCTCCTGATCTTACTTTTGTGTTGAATGCCTCCCTTTTTTGTGTCACGGTTCTCATTTGATTAGTTTAATCCTCTGCAACTTTTGCCATTGTTTGAATTGTTAAATTCATATTTGGTTTATTGCATCTGTGGTTTTTAACAATATTTACAAAATGGTCTTCTGCACATTTGGTGTTCATATTTTCTGCAGTGTGGATTCCCTCTGCTTTATATGTTGCTTCAATATGCAACACGTCTCTTCTTCCTCCTTTCCTTTTTAAATGTAGCATACCCGTATCAGCTATTGGGTGATGCATTTACTACTACTACTACACTTGGGGGAAGCTGGATAGTCTGCAGTTAAAATTCTGGCAGAGGCAACAGATTTTTCTCTTCTCTGAATCACCCAGACATGTATTCAATTTCAGTTGGTGCCAGGGTTTGTTCGTGGAGACACAGGAGACAGGACATGATGTTGACTATTCACTTCCATCTAGTGCTGAGGTTAAGAATGAGCAGAATTATGTCTGCTCCCCCTGTATGTCTGTACCTGAATGGAGGGCAGAGGGGTAAGTTTACTGCGAACTTACAGACAGAAAAAGTGATAAAATTCTGATACATGACAGCAACAAACACATTACAAGAAATGTTATACAGGCGTTCTATCTTCAAATCGCAAAGCCATGTGCACAGTGCATAAACTTTGAGAGAGAAAATTGCTTGAAAATGGAATACATCTTAAAAGAGCTACCAAGAGGAATAAGTTTTGAGTGGTACAGATACAAAAATGAGTGACTTATACTCAATGAGCAGGCTGAAATATATTCATGTGGAAGAAATCCAAAAATAAGCAACTTGTCCTCATCAAGGTGTATAACATTCTTTAGCATTCAAAATGTCTGACAAAAATGAAACACAGCAGAGGGGATAGAAAAGGAATATGTTATCTGGCTGAATCCATGAGTGACTTTCCATTAACGATGGCCAAAGACGAATGTCATGAAAGGTATGATTACTGAGGTTCTTCAAAGAGGTTAATCATTGTGTATATTGGTTCACAAAATGCTTTTCTTCAGAGGGCCTTATGTAGAAAGCTGGCGAAACAAGTGGCAACAACAGGGAAATAAATTCCATGAATTTAGAGAAGTTGATGTAAAAGAGTGATACCAAATACACCACCTGTATCAGTGCGAGTAGTTATGGCCTGCACCATTTGAAACATGAAGACAAGCTACCCTATAAGTATGAAGTAAACAGAGTTAATTGCAAGTTGGAAAGAACGGACCTAACATATTTTATACAAACGTGAACAGTGCACTTATGAGATTAGTTAAAGCCAGCAGACTAAATGATGAACTTTACAGGAAGCACCACATGTTGCAACTGGATGGAGATGTTCATTTACCTCTGTGTACGTGTGAGAACAACGTAGCCGGTGACTTTTCTCTGCAGGCCTTGCACTTATGGACAACTGGGGAAATTAACTCTGTAACATGCCAAGACTGGGAAGGGCCTTATATTTTAACTGTTTATAACATCCCACATTTGAATATTCATTAACAGTTGTGGGAACCTCAAATCATGCCATTTTCATAGGAACAGGAAATTAAAATTTAATTTATAAAGTTTATTTCACAATCTTTTATCAAACACTGAAATCTTTAAATAAACTAAACACAATCTATGACAGTAACAGTTCATGCCAATTTAAACATTTATGTAAAATAAGGTAAGCACTGAAAATAGGAATGCCTAAACAAACACTAAGTGGAATGTTCATATGGTACAAAACATCTCTGAAGAAATCTCCGACTTCAAGTTTTTACAGTTCGAAACTACATATACCTCATAAAATCTACACAATGAAGTTCTGACAACTCTGAATTATGGTAATAATAACTGTTATGAATTCTGACAGACATAATAATGAATGTCAAGTGAGTATGTTGTTTATTATACTTTTACAATGTTCCCTTCAAACGAAAAAGTGTGTTTATTTCCCATAAAATGAAAGCATTCATTCTTAGTGGCCAGATCCTTAACATCTGTATGACTTGTGATCATCTTTCCTACAAATCCTTCAAAGGTATCATCTTGTCCTTCAATTTTTACATTATATGCATAGCTGTTTTCTCCCTCACAAGTTATACTAAACATGTGGAAGAAAGATGTGAAAACCTTCTGCAAACAGGAAGTCCTTAAGGGATCTGTATGTATTATGACACAGAAAAGTCTATCATCAAATAATATATACTTGTAATCCACCATTGCAGATGCACTTAAGTTGAAAGTACCATCAACTGAATTATTAATCAGAAGTCTGTGTGTCTCTCTTATATGATTATCAATATCTTCACGTAAGCCAGTCCAATCACAGTATGAATCATCTTCCCCCGTTATTGTTCCAAGACATTTGTATTGTCTACCTCCATGACAGGTCCATTCATGGGCTCTTTTTTCATACAGACGGAGTTGGATCGTACAGCCAATGCCTTCATTCTTGCATGGATACAAAATGTATTCACTTACTTTCTCCATGCATAGATTACGGGCACCTTTCAACTTCACTCGACAGACAGGACAGTGTATTTGATTCTTATAACATGATGAACACAGTATATGCTGATTATCACACTGGTATATTGGTGGGACAATGTATTCCAAACAGACTGGACATTCAAGAATGGATAAAATGCCTGTGTTGTCTGCCATGTATCACTGCAATATCTGAAAAATGCAGAAAACAGGTAAGGTCCCATACCTAAAAAACCTAAAGCCAGTATGGAGGGAATTTTTTATATACAATGCAAAACATTTCTTTTATTGCTGTCCTGAGCATGCAGCGGTATGGGGTTTCCTGGTGTATGCAAGATTTCTATGCAAACAGTATTGTGCTCAGTGAGTAGATAAAAGAAAGCCCTCGTACAACACCGCAGATTTTGGCATTAGACAAATGTGCAGGCCAACTTCAGTGTGGGTATCTGATCCCGAGGAATTCACTGGGAATTAATAAATGATGGTTGAATGGCAAGTAATTAGTTTGGGAGTACTCCTGAAGATAAAAGTTCCTAATTTCCATGTCAGGAATAAAACCATAACTTTCACTCCATTAACATGTTGTTGAAATTATTATGCTAGGACTTCATGTGATGTAAAAAGGTCTGTTGCCAGGTTCCTTAGGGTAAGATATGTTTATACTGTATTACTGTCATATCTGTATCAGCTGGTGATAACTCTTAAAAACCAAATAATGAATATGCATGAAACATGGTACTTAACTGTGCTAGAGGCTACCATCTATCTCTGTACTTTTGATTCCAACCATAATTTATACCAAAAAAGTGGCAAAGCAATGCTTGAGAGTGGAGTAACATCACTGGTGCACCCTGGGGGGTCTGCCAGCTACAAACTCCCTACACAGTGTGATTTAAAAAAAACACAGATTTTGTAGACACAATGTTGTCACAGGTTTTACATAATTTATGGTTCAGCCTAAATCAGTCACCAGAATTGGCTTATCACTAGTGTATAAAAAATACTGAAAAATATGATAATTTATGAGTACGAATTTTTTAAGTTAGTGTTAGTTTTAATTTTCCCTGTAACCTACTACATATTGACTCAGGGACTTTCTCATGATCTTCATAACATTGTTTTTAAAATCAAATATAAATTTTATAGAGCCTCTAGGTCAGCACCCCCTACCACATAAAAGAAATATTCTGGGTGTGCCTATTAATACTACTGTGAAATAGCAAAGGAGCATCAAATTGTGTCTGGTATTAGAACATACAAAGTAAGTATCTCTAGTTACATGGATTTTTTTTTTTTTTGCAAAATGTAAAACAGCATGGCAACTAGGAAAATTTTCTGTTGTTTCATTGTAATAGAACTAAATGGTGTAAATATGTTACAATAATTCAGTTAAACAACTAAAAATCAGAACTGCTCATCACATCTGATGGAAGCCTTCCATACAAAATTTCAACAAAATCTGTGAAAGTTTATGGGATACATGGAAAAGGCCATTTACAGCCTTATGTAAAATACCTTGCAGCACATTAATCACGTCTACATCAATGAACAGCCTTTAGGACATTAATTAATATATTTTGTAATAGACACAATGTATGACCTAGGACACTGATGATGAAGCAGTATGTGTTAAATGCATCCTTGACCAAATATATTAATGTGCCAGAGGCTGCTGGTTAGTGCAGATGAAGTTACAGACCCTAAACTTGCTTATGAATAAGCATGGTTGAAAACTATAATTTCCTGAGTCTCAATAAGTGCCCGATGTTTTTAAGTATCCATTAACTCAACAACGTTACATCAAATTATGCTTGGCTGAAAAACTGGATCCAGAAGCAAAAATATTTTCCCAACAGTCTGCCATTTGCCACTGTGTCGTCTCCATCGTATCGGGATTACATTAGATTCAACACCACCATACCAACTTCCCATCAAGACTCTGTGTGTGCGTTTCTTACTTCTCCACGCAAGCTACAGGCAATACATATCGACAATGGGGAAAAAAAAATGAGTCGTAAATCACAAACATTATTATCACGGATTATTATGAAGATTGTTGCCACTTATTCCACGCAATAACTACTAAAATGATCAGGATGTTCATCTATACTGGGCTAATCTTTGTTGACATTATTATTTCATACCCACCTTATATTTATTTCACATACCATCTCCTCTTCGCAACTGAAATGAAACTCATGAAACTTGGATTAACACACACATATCCCGCCAAGCCAAGACTTACATCCGTGGCGCTCTGTGCGCTGTAATCGTTGCCCGGGACATGATTCGAGTTCAAATTATCGAATAATTTGAATGTTTATACTAAGAAGAGAGACAGTACAGAAAATGGGACCCAAATATTAGCCGCCAGCGTGTTTCAAAATACGGAAGTCTGCACCACATAAATAAGCTGAAGCGGCAGTTCGGTTGCATTACAATGGCCTTTTAGTGCGGCGACCCGCTTTCGATATCAGCCACGTTTTCGATCAGCACTGGACAAAGCGCCATACACTCGGCAAGAATTCGTTACCAGTCGACCACAATGATGAAAATGATGTCCCGAATACGGAACAGTATGTGGCCTTTTACTTTTTATTGCTATTGTGTAAATTCGTCACATAAAAATAAACCATGTTTTAATGAAAATTTATTACTGAAAAAAAATTCTCCATGAAACACAATAGACTAAATACGTAATGCAACGCAATAAATGGTATGCGTCCGCTATAGTAATTACAGAATCCACATGAAAGTGAGAATAAAGAGTTCTCACAGCGTCGCTATAAAGAATCGTTCTCTGTGATATAAATATATAACCTGTGATTATGACCGTGATTGCTGAACGTCCTGGTTGTTTCGTTGGGTGCAGTCTGATCTATCGTCTGTACCATTAATCATTCTCCGTGATCGGAATTAGCGAAGTTCCTGTGATGTTTTTGTCAAATATGAAACGTTCGTGTGTACCAATTGAGCTGATCCCGGAAACCGAGAAGGCAGTGAATACATTTGATAAAGTGAAGATGGCAGGATTCACAGATTGATTGAACCACAGATAAGGAAAGTTTGAACAGTGGCGATTAATGACATGTAGGTTATTGTGCGGCGGTGCGGAAGAGTACATGAAGTAATTTTGTTTGAAGCAGATGAATACAAAAGTATTTAAAATGCCTGCAATGAAGGACTCGAATATTGTCAAGATTGCCGTTGAGATGGCTCAGCAGGTTCCGCAGCTGATAGAATTTAATCAAAAACAACCTCTAGCTGCCATAATTCAAGAACTGTGCAATGGGTGGGGGTTGTCGGAACCCGATCAGTACGCTTTACAGTTTTCTGAAAACAACAACCAGAATTATATCACAGAAAAGAACAGAAATGAAATAAAAAATGGTTCAGTGTTAAGATTAACGCATTCACCGTCGACAACAGCGTACGATATACTTCAGAAATTAAACACAGGAAGCAACGAAGAGAAGTTAAATGCTTTGCAAAAGTTATCGAAACTGAGTACAGATATGACGTTTGCCCTTGAATTCATAAATAAACAAGGCTTGGCATTAATAATAAGTATTATTGAAGGAGGAAAATGTAAAGGAAACATGCTGGCTTATTCATTAATTTCATTTGTAGAACTTATGGATCATGGAATTGTATCATGGGATATTTTGGAAAGCCCTTTTATCAATAAAGTTGCTAGTTATGTGAACAATCAGGCGGTAGCTCAAGATGCTAAAGTTGTGCAGGCTTCACTGTCCATATTAGAAAACATCGTTTTAAATAGCTCTGGGAAATATGGCCAAGTGGAAAAGGAAGTAACTTTTCCAAATCTTGTAATGCATCTTCAGAGTCAGAATCCAGTCATTCAGCAGAATGCTATTGCACTCATCAATGCATTATTCCTAAAAGCTGACAATTCAAAAAGGAAAGCCATTGCTGCCACATTATCATCAAAGCAGGTCCGAAACGTAATACTCACCAACATTATTCAGTCTGCATCAGGGCAGGTGATTATGTGCACATAAAGTTATTTGTCTTTTCTTTAGAAATGTGTTGCATTATGTGGTACTTGTGAATTTTTGTAGCAGATAGCAGATGGGGCAGCAGGCAGGTACTAGTGAATGTCGAAGTGTTAGATGGTATGTGATCAGTGGTAATAACAGCAGTACTGTGAGATGAGGTGTTTTCACAGCAATGATGGTGGGGGTACTGTCTTCTAATCTTGTTAGTATGGTAGAGCAGTAGCTGCTGAAGTTTTGGAGGCATCTGTTGTCTCCATCCTGCTCTGAAGGTTGAGGCAGCAGGTTCCTCCAGTGTCAGTTGCAGCTTGCCATACTACATGGGCTCACATACTAGAGAAGCAGAAGCATTTATTGGCACACCATCTGAATATGGTAACTAAGTGCACTTCTGGCCTTTGAATAAAAAGTAAACAGATTGTTGCCACATTTAAGAGAAACATCATCCATGCAGTTTTTACCCTGTTCTGAAGGATAGAACATTTGTGATGTTTTGAGGGTAAAGTTCACCCTGTAACATGCCATGAAGTCACTAGAAGGGAGAGGGCTGAGAGGTGAGGCATAGCTGTACTGTTTCTTTAACCTTTGCGCTAGTTGGGGGTGGGTGGTCAGCCACACCCAGGCTGCATTGCTGTGGGGATTGAGAGCTGCTACCCATTGTACAGGAGGCCATGTGGGCTTTGGGGCTGGTCTGGATGGATACAAAAAATCTTGCTGCAGCTGAGTTTTGAACCTAGGACTGTCTAGCAAGTCTGTGTACTGACTGTACTGTCCTGGCCACCTGTGGTGTTTAGTGTGTTTATTTGAAACGATGCCACTTTGGCTATTTTGTGTTTATACTGTTGGTTGCATTAGGGCAGTAATTGTGAGATGAAATGGAGTTCCTTTAAGTATCAGTTCTGTCTACTGCATTCACTCTTCATGCAGCATGAGCAGCACTGAAACCAAGGAATAATATGTGTAATTGGTGGCCTATATTTTCTATACAGGTTGGTGCTGAAATGGCACATCAGCTGTATGTTCTTCAAACGTTGACGTTAGGTCTTCTGGAACAAAGAATGAACAGTAAGATGGACCCTCAGGATCAAGATGCACATGATAAGATTAAGGAACTGCGGCGGATTGCATTTGACACCGATGCTGCAGGTCTTTCTGGAGATGTTACTGCTCGGAAACAGCTTGGTGTGTTTGCCAAGGATTATAAAAAGCTTGGCTTTAAATATGACATTAATCCTGCACTGGACTTTACTGAGACACCACCAGGAATGCTGGCCCTTGACTGTATGGTCTACTTTGCCCGCAACCATACAGAGAACTATACCAAAGTAAGTGTCATTACCTATTAATGTGCAGGACAGTCGTATCAGTAGCAGGATGCAGTTTGTAAAGCCATTGAATTCTGAGCCATTGAGAATTCTGTCAGAGATTTCATTCAGCCAGTCATTAATCGTTTATTTACATGTGGTTTAAAAAAAATTGCATATTTGGACTTATTGGAAGTTAGATCACTTTTTCAGCTTGGTGAATGGATGATGGATTGAGCTTTTGCTGCCATATATTTGCACATTTTAAAATGTTAGTTCAGTGAATTTCTTTTTTAAGTTGTTACTAAAACCTCTTATTTGTTCCTTAAGAACTGAGACACAAACTGAAAACAAAATGCATGTCTCAGTCACTATACTTACTAGGCTGTGGGATAGGGGACGGTTCATTGTGTATGAAATCAGCAAAGCAGATGAAATGATCACCTTGAGTTTAAGCAGTTTTCCTGGAAAGTTTCATGCTTTGATTTAGTAAGATGATTATAACTCTGGTCCTAATTAAGATGGAGAGGTGATTCTTCTATCAGTCAAATGCTGTTACAAAGAATATCCATTTGATTAGCCATTCATAATATTCTAGGGCAGTGTTTCTCAACCTTTGTGAGACCACGGCCTGGTAAATTCTTTTTTCATAAGACGCTGGCCCGGTCCCAACAGATTTACTCATCAGTATCTTTCCAATTTTTTTTTAAGTTCATACATTAAACTAACATAAGTATTAAAAATTAATTATGGCATAATCATAAAGAGTATTAGTACAATTATGTGTATGGTGTGGCATGTTGACAAATATAAAATTACATTTAAATTAGTTATCAATTCCAGGAGAATATCTTGTGGCCCAGTATAATTGATGCCAAGGCCCGGTACCAGGCCGCGGCCCGGCATTTGAGAAACACTCTTCTAGGGTACACATGTTTTGACTGTAATGTTTGACCTTTATATGTGGAATAAGGTATAGCCCAATTTATTTAAGTTTTCTAAAGACATTTTATGATTATGTACGATTTTGGAAAAATTAATTTTGGTACATGAATATATTGGTGAGACACGTATTGTTGCTGGTCACTTGGATTTAAGGTTACAGTAATCAACATAGGTGATAGAGCATCAATAATGAATGCAAAAAGAAATCTGGCATGCCTGTGTGTTTGACTACATTATATGTAGGTCATTTCAGAAGTTTTTGTCCCTGATGTTGTTGTTGCAATAACAAAACACTATTCCTGAATGTTTATACGTATGTCCTCTACTCATTGTAATTACCAGCAGAGTACAAATACTTTTCCCATCCATGTGGCAAACAATCATTTGCAGCTCTGTATTCATTCTTGCTCAGACAATGTAAAGAGTCGGTGACAGCAGTGTTGATATAATCTTCTGATTCAAATTATTTACTCCAAAGTTGTTCTTTCACATGTGCAAGCAACCATGAATCACATGGGGCAAGATCTGGAGAATAAGCAGGATATGCCAATATCTCCCACCCCCAACATTGTACCATATTTTACACATCATGATGGTGATGAGGTGTTGAACTTTCGTGGAACAAACTAACACCATCCTCAAACAGTTCTGGTTGTTGACAGTGAAGAGCTGGCCTCGCCTTATACTGCAATAGTGCACAGTAATATTGGCCATTGACCATCTTACCAATTGATATGGGCTGGTCAAGCACAAGCCCCTTTTGGCTGAAGAACATAAAGTGCATGACTTTCAAAGCACCGTGACCGTGCTGTGCAATTTGCTTCCTCAGTGACATTTGGGCATGCCATTCAGCATTCTTTTGTTTCAGCTGAGGGTCAAATGAATGCATCCATGACTTGTCAACCATTGAAATATAATCGAGGAATGAATGCTTTCATTTCTGCAATGCTGCAGACACAAGGTGGCAAGAAGAACACACTTGGCTGTTTAGTCATCATTTAGCTTGTGTGGATTTCAGTTTGTACAAACATTTTGTTCCACTGACCGGTTGGTGAGGATACAGTAAACGCTGGAGAGATTTCAACTTCTGTAGCAATTGCCATACATGAAATACTGTGCATACATTCAAGGACAGATGTCACTTGTTCCATGTGGCATTCATCTGTTGCTGATGTTGGGTCTCCACTGCAAGGAGTGTTGTCTGTCTCTTCCCAACCATTCTTAATGCCTTTCATCTATTGGCAAACATTTTCACATGGAGGAGTATGTGTCCCTAAACCTTCCTTCAATGACTTGTAACATTCTAGAACAGTTCTACCCAAAAAAACACAAAATTTTATGAATGTTTTCATGTCCGTCTGTGAGAAACTTCCTTGTAGTCTTTCCCAAACCATAGCTAAACACCAACTGACATCACAAAGACAGTGCACATTTGTAACAGCAGTAGTAGTGCAACTACATGATGTTATCTATAAGATTATCTGCAAAGCCTGGATTTAAGTTTCACAGTTTTACAATAGGATTCTTTTTTCGCTGACAGTGTATGTGGCCGTTTGCTGTTTCTGCATCCCCTTTTGTAAGCACACTGAAACTTGAACCCACAAAATATCTCGCGATGAACAATGCATGAATGAGTTACTTGGGACCAGATGGATCCAAAAATGTAATACATCTCTCATGGGCTAATAGGTACATCAAGTGGTTGAAAGGAAAATAAACCAGCATTTCAAGAAATTGTTATTAGTCCTCCAATGATGAGAACTTCACTGAATCAGTAGTTTCTGATAATTAAATTAGAGAATTTAATGGGAATTTCTGACAGCATTGGTGACTCAATGACTACAGTGAATTTACAATTTAAATGTACCTGGAAATTAATGTGAACACCAGTAATAGTCCATCACACATCCCAACAATATTCAGTTTTGGTCCAAGTGTGGCGAAGTGTGAACAGCATGCTTATCCAAAAGCTGCAGCATTTCTCTCTTGTATGTTGGAAATTATAGATTTGATTGCTATGGGCAATGTTTTTCACATCCACACACACAAATCAGAAGTGGGGAATCTTGGTGTGCTGCAGGCCAGGCTATTGTTCCACTGCTTCTGCCTGAAGGCCAAAATGATGCCAGTCACCATCCTATAGGAAAAGGATTTCAATTGTATTTATGTGTTATCTTTTTCTGGGGAGACAAATTATTTTGGTGTATTAAGGTGAGTTGTGAATAATGGGTTTTACTGTAGGAAAAGGAGGTTCTGTCATACAGTCATGTAGTAGTTCACACCACCATTTATTTTTGTACTCACAAAATTTGTTTGACTATTCACATTCATAAATTTGACATTAATGTGGCCTTTAATGTTAAGAAATGTTTTGTCCATGAAAACTATATATTTTAAGAAATCTTCATTGTCATTAACTATAACACCGATTTTTTTAATTTGACACACCTTAATTTCATGTCTCAGATTTTATTATTGGCATTTAATAACTTTCCACATATTACAGGAATTTCTTGCTGACTTGTAAGTTATAAATGATTTTTGTCTCCAGGTTGTGTTAGAGAACTCCTGCAGGGCTGATGAACATGAATGCCCCTTTGGACGGACAAGTGTGGAATTAGTCAAACTGTTGTGTGAGGTCCTGAGAATTGGGGAGGCACCAAGTGAACAGGGTCAGAATTATCATCCCATGTTCTTTACACATGATCGTCCATTTGAGGAGTTCTTTTGTATCTGTATCATTCTTCTTAACAAAACATGGAAGGAAATGAGAGCAACAACTGAAGATTTTGTGAAGGTAAATTGCTTATCCAGGAGTGCTGAATGCATTGTCTTAGTTGCAGGATGTCTTTCTGAGGTACAAGGTTCTGATGCAAAGTATGACATTGTTGTGTGAATACTAGGAGATCCTTACATAAGGCAAAGTAACCTTGATTACTCATCAATATTCAGTGCAGATGTTGAAATTATGTGGCACTGTATGTCCATATCTGTGAGAATGATACTCCATTTTGTGTATGTGGTGACTGAGCATGCTTCTGGAACTGGTCATGAAATTATTGATGATACTATGTCACGTGATGAGGATAGTGTTGGTGAGAGGCATTATGCACAATGGAAACATGTTTCTCATATTAGAAACCGTGATACTGATTGGAGTGAGAACGTAACTAATGTGCCTATCCAGTCCATGTGGATTTTGGAAGGCAGTTGTTTTCAGCTCTTTGTCCACAGAATATCCATCTACTGGTACCTACTTGTGTTTTAAATGGTCACTATCAGTGCCATGAAGGCATCTGCCTGAAATCAATTGTAGCATAGTCACTATACCAACTGCACTGTTAATTTTGTGTAATGTCCTTAGTGTTTGAATAGTGGAATATTTTGTTAGAAAGGCCAGTTGATATGCAGAAGCAGAAACTTAAATCCAGAACCACACGTGGATGGAGGCTAGACCAAGGCTGAACAGCTATAAAGTCGTAATAAGAGAGGGGATATGCAGGGCAATTGAATGGTGTAAGGACTTCTGTATGTTCCTGAAACTGTTAACATGCATGTGACAAAGTTTCACGTACCAATCTGTAAATAAAATTTGACTGTTTTTTTTTTAACTCCCCACTGGAAAATTAATTCCCTTATTGTCTTGTGTATATGGCTTCTGCTGAGGAAAAGCATTCTGTGCACCATACTGTAAGTCAATTTGTACCTCTTGTAAGCAGTGTGAAAACGGTGGTTGTGTCTGCCAGGTGAAGAGTGCAGGTCACCCCTGCATCACTGATGTGTAGGGGAAGCTTTTCAGCACAAGCCATAAATGTCAGCTTACTGACATAGCCATGAGATGAATTTGTCTGGCATGTTTGTGAAAGCTTGCAAGTTGCAGGTAGTGCAGATACTGAAACTAAACACAAGTGAGTTGTGAGTTTCAAGGGAAGGTGGAAGAGGTTGGTCTGGTTGCATGGCTTGTCTGGAGTGACAAGGCAACATTTCACTAGAGCAGCAGTTAGCAGCCACAGAGTTTGTGTTTGTGGGTCTCAGAATCCCCACAAAGTCATTTAACATGAATGGGTGGAGGAGAAAGAGAAGGACAAGATGCATTCTTTGGCTACTCTGCCTGAGGTTTTTCCATGCTTTTTCCTCAGTTGTAAGGCAAATGCCAGGGTAAAACCCGCAAAGACGGGGCACGGCCCACACTCTTCCAAAATTTTTGTATTGTTCTTATTTTTGTGTTGTTCTGTGTATTGTTTGTTTTGTGTCATTCTGTGTAGTGTGTGTGTGTGTGTGTGTGTGTGTGTGTGTGTGTGTGTGTGTATATGTGTGCTGTACTACTGCCACTGGGTGGCTACCCAGTGGCAGTTAACAAATATATCATATCAATAAGAAAGAAAGCAATAAATGTGTTATATATATGGCATATTGTTTTAACATTTCTGATAGGAGATTGGGACAAAAATTTTGCTTGACTGGCATACATAAGTTGACAGTTGCAGGGTTCAGTTTGAAGTTGAACTGGTTTGATTTGAATAATTGACAGTTTTTTAAATATTTTTAGGTGTTCAGTGTTGTTCGAGAGCAAATAACAAGAGCCCTTGTATCTCAACCAACTAGCCTGGATAAGTTCCGAACAAAGCTTCAGGTGTTAACATACTCTGAAATCACAAACCTGTGGCAACAGGAACGAACCAGTAGAGAGGAGTGGGAATCTCATGCAAGGCCAATCGTAGAGTTGAAGGAGCAGATCACTCCTGAGATCATGGAGCTCATACAGCAGCAGAGGCTTGCATTTCTAGTCGAAGGAACAAGGTTCACTAAATACTCAATGAGGGGACAGAGAATTAAGGACAAATTCTGGTATGTCCGCCTCTCACCCAACCATAAAGTTTTTCATTATGGTGACTGTGATGAGAAAAGTGTACCAACTTTGGAGGAGCTTCCAAACAAGCTGGCAGTAGTGGATATTAAAGCCCTGATTATTGGAAAAGAGTGCCCTCACATGAAGGATGCTAGGTATGTTATGTTGAACCAAATGTTAGACAGTGTGAATAAAAATCCAACAGATGCAACAGTATGCAGATATTTATTCACTGCAAAACTACTCTACATGTTTTGGGTGTCACAGCACCCATCATCAGGAGTATTAAAAACTGTACCGGAGGCTGCGGGTACAGTTTTTAATACTCCTGATGATGGGTGCTGTGACACCCAAAACATGTAGAGTAGTTTTGCAGTGAATAAATATCTGCATACTGTTGCATCTGTTGGATTTTT
>Ga0123357_10001675_pt1 | contig 23832 bp, 13 predicted proteins | sample TergutEmb28metaG_FD_89873 | JGI IMG/M metagenome (GOLD analysis project Ga0123357, IMG submission 89873) | Embiratermes neotenicus P4 segment gut microbial communities from Petit-Saut dam, French Guiana - Emb289 P4 | ecosystem: Host-associated > Arthropoda: Insects > Digestive system > Gut ... | reverse complement strand
TTTTTTTTAAAAAAAAAAAAAAAAAAAATTTTACAAAATATTTATTTTGGTGGGGGGTAAAAAAAATTTGGGGCCCCTTTTTTTTTTGGTTTTTTTTTTTTTTTTTTTTACGGTGACACCTAGTATTTGTGAATCCTCAGTACACAACTTGTTTCATATGATAGTTCTGGCACCTAGAAATTTGTTGTGGCTGCTAGATTTTTGGAAAATATGTGTACCCCTGCGTTAAACAATAACAACATCTCTTGGATAATTTTCAGGCTGCTTCAAAGAGGTACGGAGGAAGTTCTGAAGCAACCAGTGCGCCTTTACACGCGCTGTAATTTTGCTTTGTACCCGCTGCGATTATTTATCAAATTAGCATGTAATGCGATCCTCACCCTGTTCTGTATGGCGTGATTGTGCTTCACTTGCAGAGTACTTCCTGTGAGCACTCCGAAGGATCTACTTACCGGTAATTGGTAGCGCCAAGAGTGCAATCAAAATCAACCTTACGGACGTTGTAGAGGAATCGGGAAGCTCAGAAGAACGAGTTGAAGAAGGGAGTGGGTAGCTCAGTGCGTTTCAGCTTTTCGGATTAAATTAAGACCTTTTGAAGTCTGCCTTTTTCTACCTTGCTACTCCTCAATTTCCGAAAGAGCATCACTTGTATTCGAATGTCCCCAGGCTTAGGTCGATTGTCCCCCTGCAAAGAGTACGTTTGAAGATGAAGAAGATTATGGGGCACTGGTGAAATAATACTGACAAGTGACTATGTAGGCAGTGCACGTATAACGTAACATCGTGGTGCGTTCATGTAAACATTTTCGCAACGAAAACGCAGCGATGTATTCTGCCTGTATTGTTCAGGTACATGTCACTGTCAACAATAAAAGACTATTGCTTGTTGCAAAGGAATGCTTTTGTAGCGAATGTATATCTATGGCAACGATAAAACGTACTTGGGTGTTCGTGTAAAGCGCCTGATATTTTCTTCCGATTTTAACCAAATTTGGAGTATCTCGACAGATGTTCGTAGGAGTTTTGCGAATATCTGCCCAGTACGAGCCGCGCTTATACAGGGCGTTTCATAATGTTCGCCGTGATTGTAAACATTTATAACAAGGAAACCATAGGACCTACCTTATTGGAATTGTTCACAGCCACAGGAAAACTTTTTTTTTGTTTTTTTGTTTGTTTTTTGCAACTAGAGATGTTCGATGTGTGCACCATGGGTGACACGGCACACATCGATAGGATATTCAAGTTCTTGCCACACACGCTTCAACATGGGTGCATCGATATTCTTCACTGCTGCAGTGATCCGTGGCTTTAGGTCAGCGAGGTCTTGTAGGCGGGTCCTTTGCGTACTTTGCACGAAATGCACGTTGCACATTAACCACAGACTTACTCGTGTGATGTTCCAACACAAAACGACTTCTCCCCCGGAACGGCCATTTTCTCACTACATACACTCGCATAGCCTAGCGGCAGAACTGTGAACTACGATGAAAAACAACTTACTGGGGGGGGATTGAGTTGTTCCTTCTATCTGTACAGGTTTCGTAAATGCGTGTCCTACGGTTTTCCTATAATAAATCTTTGAAATCCCGGAGTACACTATGAAACGCCCTGTACAGTCGGACGGGTAGACAGGCCGACAGACAGATATGACGAAGCTAAAAGGCCATTTTCGTGGCTATGCGAACCCCAGTAGCCTAAGGAAAGACTGTCCGAGTGCCACTTCGTCCACCACAAAGCTCACGTGGACTGTTCCGGGCACGAGTTCGGTCCTCCGCAGTACATGAGATCTGATCTGCATAGAAATTACACACGCGAACTGTTTGTGCCTCTGTTACATAAATCATTCAGTATAGGGAAATAATCGGTGTTTGTTGAAGAACATGTAATACGAAGCGACCAAAGAAATACGTTTCTTGGCTAAGTGTAGAGTTCTATAACTTTACATACATCGGGTGGCAAGTATGGTTACCCGCTGTGCTGTAAACCGTTAAGACATGAGGTGTTGTTCCTGGGTTGGTACCATACGCTTGTCTTGTCAGTGAAATCTGATCGCGAAAATGAGGCGTTGTCGTACTTGACCTTAATTCGATAATGTACTTAGGTTTTTGTTTGTTCGACTGTTACGTGTTTCTTATGTCGTTCTGCACACAGCTGTTCGACGAAAATGAAACGTCTGTTACGTCTGTAGTAATAAAATTACTGCAGGGGAAGGTAATAGCCCATAGCATTTAGAATGTGAAAGTGTACGTTACCGTGACGATTGTCCTCGACGGTGCTATTACACACACACTGTGTTTTAACCATTACTTCAACATAAGCGTCCTGTGTTGCAGTCGGAGAGATTTGGCTGGGTGAAGCCCTGTGTGCAAGCCATACTGATACAAGTGTGGGTCGCTCATACACTTTAGAGAAGCTACATTAGTAACTTAACGAAGCATGGCCCTTCTTGCGAGGCTGATAGTTTATCAGCTAGTCAAGAATTCCGCCGCATTTTATGGCACTTGCGCGGTGGCACAGTGGTTAAGGTGCTGTGCTACAAATCGGAAGGTCGCTGGTTCGATCCCAGCTGGTGTCATTGGAATTTTTCATTGACATAAATCCTTCCGATCGCACTATGGCCCCGGGGTCGACTCAGCCTCTAACAGAGATGAGTACCAGGAGCATTTCCTGGGGTAAAGGCGGCCGGTGCGTAAGGCTGACAACCTTACCACTATCCTGTGCCTTTGTCATGAAATATGTGAACCTTAACTTCCTGGAACCGTCTGGGCCACTCCAGGCCTGTAACGGGACTGCTTTTTTTTTTATGGCACTTGGAAGTTCATTCTAGTGTTAATAAAAGCCCGCGAACTTTCCCTATCTTGAGCATGGTCATCCCACGCCATTCCCATCCTAGTTCTTTAACATCCGTTTCAGTAGTTCTTTTCATGGCTTGACAGCTCTAGTGCTTCTAGGCCTGCCCCTTTTCTAGGTTTCATTTGATAATACCCTTCCATTTCCCTAGGTCTTTCAAATGGTCTGGCTCTTTCATGAATCGTAAGACAAGGTTTCGCATAAATATTAGGCTGAAGAGAGATGAAGTAGATGGGAAACTGAAAACTTTGTACAACAAGTACGAAGGTCCGTTATACAAATCGTCTACTCTTGGGGAGACCAGAAAGCTTGCAGTATTTTGACGCAGTAACCTGCAGAGCCCTTTATTTAGGCCCTGGATGATTTTTATGTTTATGTAGGTTATGAGACGTCGTCGGGTTTCATTGATTAGTAGGTTTATTCAACCAGGAGACCGGCTGTTTGGACTGAAGATTAATGAAGGCTTTCCTCAGTTTTACTATGCATTTAGAAATATTTTAAAATGAACCTCAACAGCCTCCAAATTACCACTCATCTCAGCCTTCAATATGACATAATGAAAGTAGTTTTTGAAACATCGCTACATATGGCATCAAGGAGCCGGCTGTAACGTACGAGGTGCGTTGAAGGAATTAGGTATCGTTTTGCTACTAAAAATGTATTGTGTCAATTGTAATACATTAAGAATGTTCGAGTCGGGGGAGTGTTGTCGGTTAAGGTTGTAGGCTGCGGTCTGGGTAACCGAGGAATCGTGGTTCCAATCGCGGCACGGTTCAGAGATTTTTCTCTACCCCAGAGCGTACAGACCGACCCTTGATCCCATTTGACCTCCTATTCTCCGGGTGCCTCGACTGCTTTCTCCGGTGCAAGGTGGCCGGGCCGTGATGCTGACCACTCGCCTCCATGTAGTGCAGAGGTTACGAATGAGCGGAGCTATGCCTCTTCTCATTCTTATGCCTTTACGGCGTTTTCGGAGACTTTACTTTTACCAAAGGCTCTTCACATTTCTTCTTTTCTATATGTCACCTCTTTACACATATGTGGAAACTTTTCAGCGTGTCTTCCTAGATGGCATGTCGTATCCTCTGATAAATTGTCATCCATAGCACTGTTCGCGATCTATTGATACTGGGCAACTGGCAGTGAATTTATCTCAGTAATTAACTAACTTGATGCACAAAATTTTTGTTTTACAATAAGTTTATTTCATGACTACATGTTTCGAGCACATGTGCTCGAAACATGTAGAGGCATCAAATAAACTTATTGTAAAACAAAAAAGTTTGTGCATCAAGTTGGTTAATTACTGAGATAAATATACTGAGATGCACGGTCAGCAAAACGTAAAAAAAAAAAATGGCAGTGCATGTTTCATTTTGATCTGTGCGACCTGCCAGATGCCATGCGACGTTAAGTCAGGTGATTAGAGCGGACGGAGGGGGCACCCCAGCTCCTTTTTCCCGTATTAAAATCTGTCTACAGTAAAATTCATAGCAGTGGACGGGCTCGATAAGTAAACTTTCTCATATTACGTTTACAGTGCGACGGACGAGAAATGCCGGCACAGACGCTTTTGCTAGGAAATGTAAAAATGCGCTTCAGTATTGCCAGTATCCTCGGAAACTGTTCGTATAACACGTGACAATTCGAACATTTTTTTTACAGAATCAGCGCGTGCAAACTTAAAGCGAAATATGCCATCATTTTATTACATCATTACGTACACGTGTGATTAGATTCAAGTCAGTTAACTTGCGGGAATAATGTAATATATTCCTCTTTTAAATACTGGATACATTTATTTAATGGTTTGTATGTTTATTTCCATTTGAGACAGTGGTGAATGATATGTACAGTACATGTAATCGATACGTCATTGTCTCATGTCCGCCGTATGCCGGTTTTGCAATGGTTATCTTGCGTGCCTGAGGACAGGATGGAAAATTGAATTGTCCAGCAGCTATTGGGTCCGTATAATGCACGGTTTACTTGGTATATCCGTTGCGCAGCAGGTATTCATTAGGTAATGATTACAGTTTGAATGTCTCTGTTTTCACAGCGCTGTTCAATTATAGGATATCCTATCACGTATGGAATTATATATGCTTTCTAGCTCTTTTGTCTGCGGCACGAATGATTTTATTTACAGATGGAGCACGGATAGACATATGAGTGTTTGTCTGTAATGTTCTGCTTCATTGTAAGTTTGTGCTGTTCATTGGCTCGTTTGGCTAGCTGAATTATCGTTACATTTGAGGGAAGTTTAGGCTAGACCTAGTGTATAAAAGCATAAACTATTTTTTTCTGGCTGTTTTTAGCCAACTTCGATCAGTATTGTGAATATTGTTATAATGGTCACCCAGATAGTCAAGGTATTGTCCGTGTTTTATAGACCCTAAAGGTTTATTAACTGCGTAACAAGACGGAAAGTAGTGGGTTCGATTTCCGATGGTGTTATTGGAATTTTTCATTTACTTAATCTTTCCGCCCGTACCATGGCCCTGGTTCTGACTCGGCCACTGACAGAAATGAGTACCAGGAATACTTTATGTCAGGTAAATGTGGCCGGTGCCTAGGGCTGAAAACCTTACCACCTTCATGTGCCGATTATTTAGAAATACTGGAGACCTCAACGTTCTGAAATCCTCACGGACTTTTCAGGCCTGTACAAGGCTTGCTTTACCTAAATGTTTGTTAAAGTCTTGGAGAGCTTGCCTCTATACCCTTTCTTGAGCCAGCTGAATCTACTCCACTTCCGCGCGTTTTACTTACATCTTTAAGATACATTTGAATACATCTTCCATCTAGACGAAGGTCTTCCATGCTATCTCTTCTTCTCGGTTTTTGTCGAAAACTTCTGTGCACTTCTTATCTCTGACGTACATTACACACGACGCCCATCTCACCCTCGTTTATTTCATCACCCAACAGTATTCGGTGAATATTACGAATTGTGGACCCTACAGTTCTCTCCAGCATTCCGTTACTTTATCCTTTCGAGGTTCTTGTAGTTAACTGAAGTTTTACTGTCTCACACATACAAAGCGTCAGGGAAATTTTCAATTTTGTGTGTTGTAATTTTCTTGTTTCTAGGTAGAAGACAGGAAGACAAAAAGACTAAAGAGAGCGGCAACAGCAAACATTTTTTAAATTTAATGTGCCGGTTTTGTAGTTGTGGTGAAGTGTCAGATATAATCCGATTACCGATGGGCACGTTTTCCAAAATAATACCATTGTGATAACTTCTAAAGTGTAGGAATTGAACTTTTAAGTAGTTTCAGCTGAAAGAGAAGCTTCCCGTAATTTTACTTCATTGCTAGTATGGACTTCCTCATTGTCATCGTCTCCGGTCTTCAAATTGGGTAAACTCCGAAGCATTTACACAAAACTTCAGTAGCAACATTTGCAGTACTGATTGAAATATTACTTTCCATCGTGTTGAGTATGAGGATTGTTAAATCCGAATGCGACATAAAATTTGCGCTTAATTTGGTTTTGTTTTTATCTCGGTACAATGACCCTAATACCATATTTGTTTCGCGGAATTTATTTTATTTTCAACATCGGTTCTGTGGCCCATCCATCTTCCTATTCCATGGGAGCGGGATGTCGATCTGACCACACCTGCATCTGTTGCCGAGTTTGGACCTCGAGGATATGCGGCCAACCTCCACACCCCCATACCTCTTGACTGCGTTATGCATGATTAAGGACAGAAGCTCCATGAACTAACTCCATGGAGCGGAACCCTTCCTGCGAAGCTAAAAGGCCCGTAACTAGTCACGAAATTTCCCGCATGTTACACAACCTGCAGGTTAATTACCGAATTCACATGCGCCCGCCACCTTGCCCTGTCTTGATCCAGATCAATCCAGTCGGTGATTCCCCTTCCCACTTCTTGAATATAATTAAGGGCAGAGGTAATGCTAATTTTATTTTGACTGTATCAGAGGATTAAGATCACAAACCTTAATTATGTGTGTGAGTAAATTTGTACATTTGTCCTCTGCTGAAGAAATAAGTACGGTTTTAAGGATGTTACAGAGGACAGTCCAGTTCTGTGCATTGACCTCGAATAAGACGGCCACAAGCGTACTGAAGCTGTCGATGTAATTTGCGAATATTCCGTTTTCTTTAGCACGGGTTCTACAGCAGCAGTCTCCGCCGCAAGTTCTTTGTATAGGTATCCAGTAGTACTCTACATTGTTAGTGTGTGCTTGTTAGGTCAGTATTGTCTCGCTACAGCCGCAAGGGTAAACGGAGGTAGTTCCCATATGCCTTCTTTCGTGTTACTATAAAGTAGCCATGGAATCGACTGTGTTTTCATTGGTAGACATCATGTATGAGCGTGAGTGGTAAAAGGAAAGTAAACCGTGACAAGGCGTTTGTAGTGGATCCTGAAAGTGAAGTGTAGATTTAAGTGAGTTATAATGGGATATTAATAAAAATCCAACTAGATGCAACAGTATGCAGATATTTATTTACTGCAAAATCACTCTACATGTTTCGGGTGTCACAGCACCCATCGTCAGGAGTACTAAAAACGGTAACCGCAGCCTCCGGTACAGGTCATAATATAGGTGCAGCTATTTCCCTCCAACGTGGCCAGATCGGGACCCTCAGTTTGTAATACTCCTGATGATGGGTGCGGTGACACCCGAAACATGTAGAGTGATTTTGCAGTAAATAAATATCTGCATACTGTTGCATCTAGTTGGATTTATATTAATATTGAATTATGATACACGGAACCATGAGCTAAAAATTGTAATGGAATGATTCTTTTGAATGTCTTTATAAATGCAAGACACTACTAAAAATTATTAGTAGCCCTGTTCTCTTACGTTGATGGTTTGCAGTTTCACATAACTTCCATTCTTCTTGATAGAATTTCGGAAGAGGCGTATGGCGAGAGTTATGTGAAATGTAAAGGGTAATACGGAATGTGCGTAATGCTTAGGCTGTAGGTGCTGTGGTACAGAAGAGTTTTGGATTATTTTTGTCGTTTTTATAAGTTCTTTGATCACGTTTCTGGTGTGCAGTCAAAGGATAAAATTGAATTGTTTAACCGTTTCAAGCCGAATGTTAACTCTATGTACCACCTGCTCTAACATTAAGACAGTCTTCATTTTGTCGCACGTGTATTGTTCATGGGATTCGCATGATTCTTACGACAAACATCAAGTGTTTTTCTAAACAGCGCCAACCGGATATTTGTAATGGACACTGAATTTCTTCTCTGTGATGTAGGAACTACGTATAGTGTCAACGGTCGTCAGTGTTATAGGGTTTATTTTATTTTATTTTTTTTTTCTCATGGCGCAACAGCCCCTAATGAATCAGGGCTTCGTCACTTTCGAGGCTTTACGATCACACTCCGTCACACCACACTCGGTAGGACTCCTCTGGACGAGTGATCAGCCCGACGCAGACCTGTAACTGACAACACACAACACTCACAAGAGACAGACATCCATGCCCCCGGCGGGATTCGAACCCACATTGCTCCCAAGCGAGCGGCCGCAGACCCACGCCTTAGACCGCGCGGCTACCGTTGTCTGCGGGTTAATTAGATGTTATTTTTTAAAAATTAGCTATGTGACACAGTTCTAATTTCGTGGCAAATTTACTGTACCCAGTCACGAAACTTGATAGTTTTGCCGCAGGCTTCTTTATTTTCTGTAGTTTTTCACTTCTGCTTAGGCCTGACAGAATTTTTCTCAGCTGGCTTCGGCAGATCTCATTAACGGCGCGCCCAGAGTTCATGGAGTTGACATTGTGTCACCGTCGTCTTCTCTATCGCCTGGTGCGTAATTGGATGTTGCACACACACACTGACGGGGGTATTATAAGCTTCTGACTGTGTACGCGGGTGTATGCATATCTAAACTGTATAGGCTTACCGGAGAAGTTCTTACTGAATGATGTAGAACGAGAATACCTGTGTGATGTATACGTATTGTGCGAACAGTTACTCAACAGAGAAATAGTTCACAGCATCAGGTCCGTTGCTTTTCGCAGACCATCTAGAGTCGGTTTTTATTTAGTGTTCCCGCAAGGGAATTTCAGTTATGTAGACTATGTATACGTATACCTAGAATTCACAGACTCAGGTATGTATGTACATATATACACACCACGCAGGGACGAAGATTCGTACTGTAGAAGTCCGTATGATATTTGTTACAAACGAATTCGGTGGGTTATTTTTATCTTTGATCACTGTTATTTGCTTCTTGCGGTCATTCAGCTGATCATCTGTATTCGTTATAAATCATTCCTAATACTTCCGACAGGCCCGATCAATCTTTGATCTATGTTTGAAATTTTACTCGAGGGCGTGGCACTTGGTTGGAATCATCTGTCAAAAAAGTCCAGGGTTTTAAGTTGTCTGGAAATGGTTTTTAAATACTTTCTGCTTTGCCGTGTTTTACATGCCTTTTTAGCTCAAGACACTGTATGAATATAATTAATGAATTTCGGTACATTAAAGTCGAGTAGCGAATTGTGTTAATGTGCTCAAAAAGCGTTGTAAAACAAGAATGTTAAGTTGCGCTGGTGTTTGGTGCTAATCTTGTATTCAGACATCACGAGTGCCTAAAGGGGACCCAGTGGTAGGCGTAATGCTTCGAAAGAACCGAGTGACACACTTCGCATTTTGGCTGAAGCGGCGCTACTGGCTTGTATGCCAGAGGTGCCCAGTTCGAATACTGGCGGTGACTCCTAATAAGCTTAAGTTCTTCGTTGTTTTCCTCAGTTCTGGGTAAGTGCCGAAAGAGCAACTCAGATCAATTCATGACCTCCACTGTAGCTCCTGGCCCTGTCTTTAAACAGTAATCCCACCATTTAACGTTATCCGTATTCCATGCAACAGACTGACTAAACGGTATTTCATCGAAATAACTGCACGGGTAACCATAAATAACCATTTGTTATTCTGTGATGCTCCTTCTACTTATTTCGGCCTCTACAGGCCATCCTCAAAGAGGTTGTTCACAAAGGAATACAATGTAACAAATGCTCCGTATATGCACATCTTTAACATTTGTTATAACTCTATTCCTTCGTAAATTACTTCAATCAGAATGGCCTGTAGAGGCCAAAACACGTAGGAGGAGCATCACGTAGTAACAAACGGTTATTTATGGTTACATGTGCAATTTTTTTGGGATTAAGTGCTGTATACACCCAACCATTTTTCTTACATGACGAATTGCAGACAGCATCGTTGAATAAATAAACAGACTGTTCGCTATAAAGCTCCTGAAGTAACTGTTAATTCATGTCTAGTTTGTCATATCCGTCCACGGCACCCAAACATCGGGGTTTGCAAAGTCAAACAATAAAATGTGGTGATGCTTCACTAATTTATTCCTGAATTTCATTTTATTTTCTCTTTGGTATGACATTATTTTCTATAGAAAAAAAAACGCTCCATTCTGAACGTTAAGTTATTTTAAAATTTTATTGTAACTCCTCTCTTTTTAAGCTTTTGAACGAAGTTTTCTGCCTTTATATTCAAATTATTTTGCTGGCGCACAATTTTCGCTGTATAAGAAGGGCAAGTCCCTTGTGTTCCCTTATTCCCTTCTCTTTAATCCAAAGAATTTTCTTAGCATTTTTCTTTACTCTGAAACTTTGAATTTCTATTCTTCCCACACCGTTACAAAACCTAGTGCAAAATAAACAACGGTCTGTTGAAATTCATACGTTAGCTCTGACCTCAAAATTACATATGGATATGCTGATGAGTTACTTCACGAGCCGCGTAGCCCGTTTAGTGTGATCTCATTTGATGCATTGTAGACGTTCTTAACAAAGTACAAATAGAACACCTTATCCATCCGGCTTTGACCTAATACTAGGGGCGAAAAACTATAGCCCGCAGGCCGAGAGTAGTCCTGGCAAAATTCCGGATTCATCGCAGCGATGTTTAAACATTCTTAACATTAAAGACATGATGCACAGTGCAGAGAAATCGCTGTCATAACTTCTTATAATAAAACCAACTAGATGCACTAATTTCTAAAATTTATTTTTTGGAATAAAACTCTACATGTTTCGGACAGTTCATCTGTCCATCATCAGGAGTTTTTCACTGTACACGCAGCAAAGGTACGCCATATGTCATACAGGTTTGCTGACAGCTCGCAAGCTGTCAGCAAACCTGTATGACATATACCATTGCTGTGTGTACAGTGAAAAAGTACTGATGATGGACAGAGGAACTGTCCGAAACATGTAGAGTTTTATTCCAAAATAAATTTGAGAAATTAGTGCGTGTGGTTAGTTTTATTATAAGAATTTATCACGATGCACGGTCACCTGAACGTCAAACACTGTTATGACATACATGAAGAACATGTTCTGGCGTAATCAGATTTTGGGTCCTTAGTATGCTTAAGCATAATTACTTCACATGCTACTGGAATGACGAAATCAAGCAGTTTGAGATGGGCGGAGCATGCAGTACGTATGGGGTAGAAGAGAAATGCATGTAGGGTTTGGATGAGGAGACGTGAAAGAAAGAGTGAAGTTGGAAGACCTATGCGTAGGTGGAAGGACAATACTGAAGTTGATGTTAAGGAGTAGACTGGAGGGCTTGGACAAGGGTTAATTTCCCTCGGAATAGGGACATGTGGCGGGCTGCTCTGAACACGGTTAGGAACCTTCTGTTTCCGTTGAATTCTTGGAAGTTCTTGACGAGATGGGGAACTGCTGGGTTGTCACGCAGGGCCCTGCTAGAGTCAGTTGAACGTTAGCACACTTCTCACTTTCTAGTAGTCATGTTTAATAATGTGGTACTGGTAACACGGTGAACATCGTGTAAATGCGTCCAGCGTAGTGAGAAATTTGCATTCTCGTATTCTGTCTTTATTCTTATATTTTCACGTCACGGAAGCCACAGTATATTATAAATGTTTCGCATTATAAATTTAATAGGGAGTCTAAAATTTATAGCGGTTTTATTCGGTAGCGTAAAGAGCTATTACAGGTTATTTCTGTTCTTAATTACGAACAAAGACCGTTTGTATAACGGATGAAGTCTCGTATTCTATGCGTGATATCAGGGTTCCGCCGCGAAGTAGATGAGAAATCCGCTCGTCTGGGTTACCACCACTCGCTACGTAATAACCTAGAAGAGCGCAGTTCTTGGTGAGGAATTACTTCGCTGCGTAATAACCCAGACCACCGCTGTTCTCAAGTCTCGTGTTCGTTTCTGGATTATGCCGTACAGAAAGAAATAAAACACACACAAAGACAAAGACGTGAAAGTTTAGTGTCTTAGACGTAAGATTATGAGTGAAGTCGAGACATGCGGCTCCGTAGGTTACAAGAAAAGTCCTTTGCAGATAAAAGTGTTTGAATGAAAGCATCACGATGTGCTTATAACGTAATATAATATTAAATAGTGTACGTCAGCATAATCGCTTTATTACTCAAGGTAATTATAAGGCTACATGTTTCGACTATAGATTAGTCATTCTCAGGCCTGTTTTGTCAATTGTGTCACAAGACGCTATGCACACTTTGGGATCCAATCGTGTTTACATCCATAATTTGATGTATTCCATGGATGTAGACACGGTGGGATCCTAAAGTGTGCATAGCATCTTGTGACACAATTGACAAAATAGGCCTGAGGATGACTAATTTATAGTTGAAACATGTAGCCTTATAATTACCTTTAGTAATAAAGTGATTGTTCTGACGTACACTATTTAATATTATATTAAGATAAAAGTGCCATTAGAAACGTGGGATGTTTGCTGTTAGCCAGATTCAACTGGCGTGTTTTTCAGGACTTTCGTCGACGTCAGAGTCATATATTTTGACACGTTTTCCATTGTAATATGTCCTGGTATGTCCTGTCACGCGTAATTTCGTACTTAGCCACTCGTAAATGTTTGGCAGTCACTCCGTCTAAGTGTCATTTACGTAGTAAGGGTGGACCGGGGCTGGTTGTTGCTTACCATTTCCGAATTTACAGTCTTACAGGAGGATGATATGAGCTGTTACGTGCACATTCATATGCGCATTCTCAAGAGCAAGACGTAATTTCCGTAGCGTCTCCTTGCTGTGAGTTGTGCCGCTTCAGGTTTGTTTGCACCTCGTGTAATTAAAGAAGCTACGAAAGAACGTACTTCATATGGTTAATAACAATATTGTACATTGCCGTCAATGCTGTGTTTGGAAATGGAGCTAAGGGCGCGAGTTGAAATTTTTGCAGCGCGTTTCTTTTTCCCCTTCGACACAGTTACACCTTACGGACTTTCCCTGACATTAAACATTATTTTTCAATGCGAGTTTTAGGAAAAAAAAATATGTTTTCCATAACTTAAGCCTTTTTTTAATTACACCACAGCAAGTATGATTTCTGCCCTCGTCTTTTAACCTTCTAAGGGGATGCCGCACTTACCGATAAAGGAACTTCCTGCTCAGTAAAATCTTCTCGGGCAGAGAGCCGCTTCAAGGTTTGACAGTTCTCCAACATTTCAGGGACTGACTCCATCCCCATCTTTAGGGTGCTACTGGTGGCTTCTGATTGTTATCTTAATACTAGTATTCAGCATTGTTTTTGTGTTATTTTACTCTTTATTGAGATCCAACTAAATAAACTTATTAGGTGGTATAAACATTATTATTTTGTGTTATCGTCCTTATGTTTCCGCTCCGATTTGATGGCGCTGTATCTCGTATATAGAGAGATGCATGCGTAGCGTTTCCAATTGTTATGTGTTCTAGGAAAGCAAAGTTTTCTGATTTCTTTGCTACTAGTGCGTCTTTGTTATGATTCTGTATGTTTTATTAAAAACGTATACAAAATCTGAAGGCAGATTCTACGTCTAGTACACCTAAGATGCACGCCAATCGTCATGGATCCTCCAAGATGCTAATATATCATGTCATTTAAATTGAGGTTTCAGTACAGACGCATTCATGTTCTGCCCCAAAATACGTGGTCTGGTTCCAACTCTCCCCCGAATAAATGTTTTTCGTTTTAGTTTAGTATTTCCTGTTTTCGCTGGTAAATGAAAGGAACTGCTAATTACTGTGCTCTTTAATCTTTGCCAACTCAAGCGGCGCGTGGCTTCTGTTTTATCACGAACACTCGGTTCCATCCAATTAGAAACGAAAGTACGCTGCCTGTCACTAGCTGCTTACTGTTCCTGCCACGAAATGTGCTTCTTCCGCATCTGCTATTGAATTTTGTACAGAATTGTGCTTGAAGTTGTGCCATTGGTTCTTATTGCTATAACTCTTGTATAATCGTTCAAGTCTGCACAGTTGTAGGGAACGTCAAAGCCTAAGCCCTCACCACCTGAGTCGAATTTCTGAGCATGAACTTCCACAGATTTCAAAACTCGGCGTTCCTGGGAAATGACACCGCGTCACTGGGTAATCGGTTTCCGACGTTTCGAATGAACATATTGGCCTTATCGTTAAGGGTCTGGAGGACCGAGAAGTTGAGTGAAGAATTCTTCTGAGACCTCTAAACCCTTGAATATGAAGGCAATATGTACATGTGGAATGTCTTGAACTGGTTACAGTGACACGGTGTTGTGTCATAGAAAACAGGGGAGACATCAGCCACAACGCTTTGAAAACCTCAAGACTTCACAGATTTTTCTCTCTTCTTTTGTATAGGTTTTGACAAGAGTATATGCACATAATCACGAGCACTTTTTATTAATATTTCCTCTCCTCTTTTATTCTGCCACGTCTTTCCTTTGAGTCTAGCAGTTGGGTGTGTATGAGGGATGAAGTTGGGGGAGGGTGTCTTTCTGACATTTCCTACATCAGCGAAATTACTGAGCCACATTGATGTTCATAACAATCATTAATTAACGGGTAAAGATTTAATATTTCGTTATTGTTTGTTCTAAAAATGAATGTGTTCCTAAATCGACTGTGGTTGCTGCATGAACTGCTTTGTGAGACGCGCTCGCATTTTAGATTCTCCCAAAAGTGTTGGCGAACATTTGAATTTTCTGGGATATGTGGTGATGTCACTTGGTAAATAGTTGCCGACCTTCTGGAGGATCTTGCTTCATGTTCAGTCACTGATATATTTCTGCCCTGCTAGGCAGCAAACACTTCCGAAACATCGGTAAATGTGTACTTTTCAATGCGGCGTTGTGTCCCAAAAACAATCTGAATCTTAAGAATTCGATTTATCAGAGCACCCGACAATTTCCGCCTCTTCTTACTGCAGTAAATTTGTTTGCTTCAGGTTAGTGATTTTTTTTGCAGTCCACGCACTGCTGTTTTTGTTTGTCCTTACCATTTTTTGTCTTCTTAGTGCACGAGGTTTCTGTTACGTTTCATCGACGATGTTTTGCGGGGTGTTTCTTGAGTGGGCTGCCGATCCATCGCAAGACCAGCAGGTCTCTATACACCCGAAAACAGAAAATCTTCTTGTATCTCGAATAGGGCACGCATAAAGGAGGGACTGTTAGTCCTCTACAGTGAACACGAATGCAGCCTTTTCTCTTGAAGCATTGGTGACCCTCTGACATACTGCACGATGCCATAACCTCGAATGCCACCTTCTGAATGTCTACTAACGTGACAGTCTCGTATTTGAATCAGTGTAATTTTTTTGCGTGATTCCTAGCTTCCGCCGCGGTGTAAATGGGATCTTCGCGCTTCTGGGAGTTGCCCAGCATAGATTGGTAGTTAGTTACCGACGTTTCGGGACAACCTCTCGGTCCTATCTTCATGGGTCAAGTTGTCCAAGAAGAATGCCGGTAGCACGTAAGTACGCCGGGAACACTTCGGCACTCCCGAAAATATTCTTCGACAGCTTCACCCTTGAAGATGGGACCGATAGTTTCTTCCGAAACGACAGTAAATTACTGCCAATTTATGCTACCTAAAATCCCAGAAAATCGAAGATCCCAGTGTAATTTTTTAATTTTACCATTGCTTTGTAATGCAATATAACGGCAGTATTGTTTAGTTTAACACATAGGTGCACAAGTCCTGGGCCACGGTGGCACCTATTTTGTTAGTTCCTCAGTATGGAACATACTTCGTGTTACCCTTCTCGCGCTTGGAATTTTGAAGTGGCTGCTAGATTGTTGGAAAGTTTGTGCAACTCTGGCTTACAATTTGAAGGCACGAAGTACAGTGCAGCATCTCCCAGTTGCGTGGTTCAAGCTGTCAACTGTTGACGTAATGATATCCAGGAACCCCTTTTATCCTGAAGTCAACGATGCTTTTGGATTTTAATTATAAACTTTAATGAATATTTTATGTGCTTGTTATTCTTTTATTGGGAATAATAGCTAATCTGTATATTTTATCCAGTTAATTGTGAAGGAGAGGCGTCTTCCAAAGAGTACTTTCCCATTTATGTAAGGGTAAAGGTAAAGGAGTCCCGTTACAGGCCTGGAGTGGCCCAGAGGGTTCCAGGAAGTTAAGGTTCCCAGATTACATGAAAACGACACAGGATGGTGGTAAGGTTGTCAGTCTTACGCACCGGCCGCCTTTGCTCCCAGGAAATACTCTGGTACTCATTTCTGTTAGATTTCCACTTATGTGCTTGTGTTTTTCTACCTGATGATTTTCGAATGGAACAACCGAAACATGTTGTGGGAAGTTCAAATAAATGCACATACGGTGTTCGGGTGTTGTGTTTGTCTGGATTTAAATAGCTACATTTAGGTGATGTTTAAAAACTTATTTTCTGCCTCCATGTAAACAGCCAGTATTTACCTTAAGAAGTCCGGTCGTTAAATGCTGTGTGGAGAAATAATCGATGTTTATCTGAGAACCATACGAAGCTCATAAATCTATCTTTCGGCAAGCTGTAGACATTATAACGTTAAAGTGGGCGATACACAAGTAGTTGGCAGCATGCTTGAAAAGATGATATAAGACGTTCATATTTCGACGCCTAATGAATGAGACTGTTCACAGACACAATTGAATTCGGATTTGAATCCTTTTATTTTCTGTCCCTCAGTGCACAGTAACCAGGGCTACGCCACATTACAGGTGGACCGCCGTATCCACGGGTAATACGTTCCAAGACCTACCGCGGTTGCAGAAAACCGCGGATAATACCGAACACTATATATAACGCCATAAAACGTGATTTTCGTGTAACATGCATAAGTACGGTAAAGTTTAATTGATAAATTACGCACAGTAAGACATTAGCAACATTAAATGAATTAATAAAGTGTACTGTACACTACATTGTACATTTACAGTGTACTTTCTCTCTCTCTCTCTCTCTCGTACGTATGAAAGTAAGAGATTCTGACGTTTTAGCCTAATCCTCAAGAGACGATAGAGCAATGAAAAAATACATTACCTGTACTGTACAGTAGCATGTACAGTTTCAAGGGATGACAGAACAATAAAAATCATGCTTTTCAATCAAAGCGCTATACAAGCAATGAAAAAACTTGTTATTGTTACACATTTTACAACGAAAATCATACGTACGTACCTGTACTTAACCTGTAATAAGAAAATTTTATTTGCTAAAAATAGTTTAGCCGATTGTGGGTATTCACCGACTTCTCCATTCTTCTTTTTGCTTTCTGAATACAAACACTGCGATAACGCGGCAACTAATTCGAACAGCGAGAACGCTAGAAGCAGAATGGTGGCAAGTTTGCGCGGAAGCATGGTACGGGGACAAAGAAGATGAGTCATGTACTGGGCGCGTTTGGGCTGCTGGATTTCACCATATTACTGCCCTTTCTCGCTTGGCGCGCGTTTTTAAACTTATGAACCGTTTATTTCTTTAATTTTCCGAATTTTTTTTCGGGCCGCGGCCAACCGCGGATACTGAATCCGCGGATACGGCGGTCCACCTGTATATTTAACGTGTCCTAGACGGTATGAACCAAAACAGTCTCAAAACTCCGTACTGAAATTTGTACAAAAAATAACCTGTTACTTTAACTTTTTTCTTGTTGTCGCACCGTGCAACTTGACACCATCGAAGTCTTTCTCTCTCTGCACAGCACACAGCACACACACCTCCATGGACTCGATATAACATGCTGCCACACCACCGCATACTGCATAACGACGTATTATTAATGACTGTTTTATAAATGTGACATTAGCTAGGCTCCCCTGATGATGGTCGTAGACCGAAACATGTAGGAGCAGTTTTAATGTAAGTTTTAATGTAAATTTTAATGATTTATAAGGCTTATATAAAGTGAACCTGTTGGCAAATGAAAGAATTTGATGTTACTTTAACGTGCATTAAAAAAATAACATTTTAATTTTGTTGAAAACGAGATTTTTTAATTAAATAATACCAGTTTTGCGCAGACACCAGTCGTGGTTAACCGAGTTCTTTCGGTTTAGTGTAGACATTTGTAAGGGGAGCCCGCCTAAATTAAAATAGCTGTCCTGTTAGCAGAATGCGAACAGTGTGTACTATGTATCAGCGTCAAAAGTCTCCACCCGTTGGCCTGAATTTCTGTGGTGTTACGTGCTAATTACACGGTACACCAGAAATGATTTATATAGGAGTGGAAATCCGGCTCTAGTCTTCGTTAACCTTAGACACGGGATGAAGCTGAGTGGTTAGCTACACGGCCTGGTTGCTGTACCCCGGGGTCAGAACCACTGATAACTGTTGGACAGAATACGTGAATCCCGGAGCGTGTCTCAGCCACAGTGACTGCGCGAATCCGAGAGTCAACTTCTATTCTTCGACAATCAGCGATTAGTCTAGTTCCTGCACTGATTGACCTGTACGCCGCACGTACATTTATAAGGCTCTCGTTTGCCCTTTTAGGCGGCTTCGTAACGAATTTAATATACGTATTCTTTGTGCCTTTAGTTGATCCGGTCCTCGCAACACGTAGAAATTTTAATTAAATGTCTTACTGACGTTTCCCTTCTGAGCTATAATCTCGTGTTTGGTGTTAGTCAGCAGAATTGCCTTTGTACCCGGAATGCCCTGAATAGGTCATCAGTATACATTGCGTTGGAGGTAGAATTTATTGTAGGCAGTGAAATAAAGCAATTAATCTAATGAATCATAAATTTAATTTATAATGTGCAATAACTTCAAAATTTCTTACGAAAGAAATTCAAAATTTATAGACTTTTATGTGTTGTAATGTTAATATTTTGAAACTGAAGTGTGATAACAGGTACTATTTGTTCCTTTTGTGCAGTGGTGTAAGATACGAGTAGATTGTTCAGCGCTTCATTACTAAATGCTGTTTTCCTAAACTTCTGTTGAACGTTTATAATCGGTTTTAAGACACAATTGTGCATACGAAGTGACCCGCGAAGGGAGTGTAAGATTTAGTACCCACTCGTAGTTTGCCAGAATTTGCTGAACTGCAAATTACGGGAAAAGGAAATGTGGCATATGCTGAGCAATTGAAGCCAGTTTTCTCCTTTCGCGCTCCTCCAAATTCTCGAGCATTCAGATTGGTCGGTGGTGTCTGCATTTGCCTCGCCTAGGGCCTGATACTTCGCCTCGATGAACCCCGATCCCCACCCCCAACACACGCAGCCGTCTGATTCCCATCCAGCCGCCACTCTCATGGTCTGCTGCATCATTCCAGCCAGCTGCCCTTGCTCCAGACTTTCCAGGCCCTTCTATCGCTCTCTCACTCCCACCCCACCCTCCCCGCCCCCACAACGGGACGAGATTCTAAAAATAACTTCCACGACCTCCTGACCCGCGTTTTGCAGGTTGTTTTCTGCCATGTTGCCACCATTTGAAATATGGCGAAACAGACTGGTTCTCTTGAAATACATGATACAGCATAAACATTTATTTTGCCGTACTTCAGAAATAAGAAATACCTGCTGCTTTAAGTGACCTACATTCTGAGAACATTGCCGATGTAGGCATATGGACGTACGGGGGAGGAAGTGAAGAGAGGCAGGAGCAAATTGCGTAAAGAGGACATAGTAGTTTATACTCCTCGCAGATATTACTCTGGTGACGAACTCACGGAGGATGAGATGGACAGAAATGTGGCACGCATGGGAGCGAAATGTGTATTGTGAAGGCCTGAAGGGAAGATGCTTAATGATCTAGACATAGAAGGGATGATGATATTAAAATGTTTCTGAAAGAAATACGTTTGAGGATTGTGGACTGAATCCATCTATAATCAGCCACATACACCAACAATTTTATGTAAAATAAAAAATCATCAATATCAATTAACTTTCCTACATATTTCAGGGATAGATCGCCATCCTCAGGGAGACGTTAATACCGAGGAATGCAACATCTACATCTAATTGTCATATACAGTCTTTATCGTTGCTCCGTGCATTTCGTAGAGTCATTTAATTAGCACACCACATGTGACTTTAGCAAGGAACAGTGCAGCTCCCTTAAGATGATCTTGGGATCGAAACATGTTGGAGCGATTTTAAATGTTTTAATGTAAAAAAAAAATTATGTATGTGCATTAGTTGGTGTGCTAATTAAATGTCATATACAGTGTTAAAAATAAGTAATGACAACTATAAATATAAAAATTTTGTTGCTATTGTTAATGTGATGCTGACATATTCTTGGATAAAACTGCTTGATGTGCCCTTGTGTATACTGTATGTGGTTGTATGCATACAGACATCTAGTGTCGAAGTTTACGATCCAAAAGGGTTAAGTCCCTGTGCCGTGTACTGACGTTGCCCGTAGTGGGGAGTGGTGTGGCCTCAGCGCACAACACACAATACATTTCTAGTCGTTTGATGTTTCATAAATCGATGACAGTGATATATTTGAAAGGCTGAAAGGTTGCTTTGTTGCGATCCGTATTTTGCGTATGTTAATATTATTACGCCAACAGACTGTTTAATATGGGTATTACCGTCCAGTCACTGACTCCGGTTCAAACAGCAAGGTATACATATGAAACTTTAGATTGTGGCATTGGATTTGTTTGGGAAATGTCAGCAACTTTAGCCTTTCCACATCGGGACTGGGCATTTCAATTTTAGCGCACCTTTGTGTAAAGCGTGAATATTATTTGAATAAAAAAAGGATGAAATTTTGAAACACGTGACATTTTGTGGGAAATTAAACAAACAGAAGAGCAAAGAACCTAGTCTGGTAGTGCCTGAAAACAGGTAACTCTTCTCATAAGTTTGCAGAGAAAGGGGTTACGTGTAGTAAAAGAGTGTGAGGATCCGAGATATTGTAGAAGTATAGTAAGGGTTCCTTGTTTAAAGTTTATATTAATTTGTTGATAATGACCGTAAGGTAAGTTTTAAAGTTCGTCTTGACCAACTTCCATGTCTGAGCAGAATTGTCATCTTTCAGCTGTTGTCTGCTCATCATTTATATGGAGTAATGCTGTCTCCGTCCGTGATCTTCGGCCAGAGTTACATGAAGTCTTCCTACGAGGTACGCGAACATTTATGTCACTCATTGAAATTAACAGCCAGCCCCAGGCATCTCACTAAATTGTTCTTTTATTAAACTGTTCCATTCAATTTTATGTTTTAACCGGTTTTGTTCATCGTGTCCCGTTACAAATGTTGCTTTTGACTTGTTCATTCATGTAGTTAATACGCATATATAGGTATAAAAGGGAACTTGATTAATTTCTTTGTGGAATCGAAACACCTAAAATATCACGTTTAAATCTCTTCTTCACAAATTATTGGCATGAGTTGCGTAATTACTGCCATGCTAATAGGAATCATAAATCAGGTGTAGCTTGGAAGTAGTGCTACGTACAAAGTCCCACACTTCCACCAAATGCACGGTAATGCCTGTGTTGGCAACTATGATATATCCTCCCCTCTTTTGTGAGTGCATGGCCCAGTGTTATGCCATATTAGAATTGCGTTAACCTTTTCCCAACGTAGTGGGAAATACATATAGCACCTACCCTTATATGAAGAAACCCTGCATTTTTCCCACTGTGTATTGGTGAGTTTCCCGTGTTTCTTACAGCAAGCAGCTATTATTTTCCAAAACAGCGTTACTCAGTTCTTGGCAATATAGACATGTGTTTCTCTTGAAGAAGGGAACAAAATTATACATTATCATTTAGATGGAGTTCGTGTTTCAAAACCATAATCCAGTGAGATGCTTCAGGCAATATTTGTGAGGCTGGCACTAATAGTAGTAATAGCAGTCATAGTACTAACACTAATACACTAAATACTCTATATTGTATAGCATTGTTAAAGTGCGTTTAAAACAAGTATCGCCATTCCGTGAATACGCCCACATCCTCTGAAAGAACAGTGTTTCAGATCTTCGTAGAGCTGATTATAACACATTGTTACGTCTCAGGACAAGGCTACCCTTTTGGCGATGAATTTGGATAATTCAATTTTTTCGCACCTTTTGGTAAAATTTGAATATTTATGAACAAAAAAAAAAGATAACATTATGAAATCCACGGCGTTTTGTGGAGAAAAAGGCGGAGATTGTACAGCATATCACAGAAAATTCAGTAAGTACATTTGTTAACCAAATATCATACAATGCGGGAGCTGCAGTGTAGCGGTACGCCCGTCCTATACATAGTACGCACGGTGGGTGAAGGAGCAAAGCATAAGAAGAAACGAGATGGCCCTATGGCCTGCAAATGTGAGGTTGACAGATTTGCGTCGAACGCATTATCTTAAACACTTGGCGAGTTATACTGGAAGCAGGCCTTCATGATAGCATTTCAGTGTCAGATTACAGGCCCGCTGTTGTCAGTAATCATATAATTACTACACATATACGCCTAAAATTCGGCGATGATAAAGGAACCGTATAGCATAATGCTTGAGGTTCTGTATTTCGGCATCAGTGGGATACAGAACCAGGAGTGACGCCAGGAAACCTTTCAGAAAAATGATGTGATAAGAATTTCAGTGTTTGCTGTAAGAATACAACAGAAAGTATTTTTGTAAATACGTGTATAAGAGGTAGACTCCAGTTGAAATGTGATGGCACACGTGACGCACGGGAGGGGAAGTGAAGGGGAAACTGGCGAATGGAATGGGTAGCCAGCCACTACCCTTCACACTACCTCGGAACATCGTGTATCCATCGTTACTACCGTTGATACGCACACCTCGGCTGCCAGTAGTCGACTGAACTGACGCCCCCGCCTATTTGAATGGGCTCGTCCGTTTTACCGAAAGACGAAATCGGGTTTCTGCGCGTGGGCCATCACATTTCAAGTGGCCTGTACAACATTTACTAGGACCGAAAACTGATGCCGGATAAAGAAGTACGGCACAACTGCATGTTAGCTGACAACGCCGAAAAAAATACCCGCATGGTTTATATAGCTGAGTTCAATACGTATAATACTGAACTGCTATACCGGCGTAAGCAGTAACATACAGAAGCCTGTCAGATTAGTCTTCCGGTGTCGTAAAACGGGTACCTCTAAACTGTTATTGTTATTGTTGGTGTTTTATTATAATGGTCATTATTATCACTAACAGTCTATAGAAATCGATAATAATCGATATTGATGTATAGTGAGTGATACTGATCTTCCATAGGGAATAGACGTGTGGAATATCACCCGCACTTCCGATCCGTTGCGATAGGCCGTCTTTTGTGCTCCGTACATACTGGAATGAGACTGTTTATAGACGCGTTCGCAAAACTGCGAAAAGGGACTTTTCCTTCCTCATGTCTTTCCGCATGGAACAACTCCATTCCCAGCGGGCGGACTTTCATGAAATTCGTTATTTGAGTATTTTTCGAAAATCTATCGAGAAAATTCAGGTTTCATTAAAATCTGTCAAGAATAATGGGTACTTTACATGAAGACCTATTATAATATCTCGCTCATTCATTCTTAGAATGAGAAATGCGTAAGTCAAAAGTTGTAGGGAAAATAAAAACACAAATTTGTGTTAAATGACTTCCCCCCCCCCCCCCCCCCCCCAAACCTTTTTTTGTGGGTGGAATAGAGAGAAAATAAAGATGAAGCAAAGAACGCGAAAAAAAAAAAAAAAAAAAAGGCGGGTGAGGGGGGGAGTTATATAAAAAAA
>Ga0123357_10001674_pt1 | contig 23835 bp, 25 predicted proteins | sample TergutEmb28metaG_FD_89873 | JGI IMG/M metagenome (GOLD analysis project Ga0123357, IMG submission 89873) | Embiratermes neotenicus P4 segment gut microbial communities from Petit-Saut dam, French Guiana - Emb289 P4 | ecosystem: Host-associated > Arthropoda: Insects > Digestive system > Gut ... | reverse complement strand
TTCAGCTATGGCATGGGGTATTACCGGGCGTCGTCTGCGTCAATGCAGGCCATCCGGCGTCTGATTCTCGACAACAGTGCCGGATTCCGTCTGGCCGACAAGGCGTACCGACATCAGAATGTCTTCGGCATGGAGGGGGAGTGCTACAAGCGGAGCAAATACCCCGATGCCAGCGAGCACCAGCAGGAGTGGCTGAACAGGAAGAGCATTTCGTTCAACTGCACCAGCGGTGACGAGAGGCTGTTGTTTTCCGACGAGTTGGCCGGAACCTTGCAAGAAGGTTTTTGCCTACTGGCGCCCATTTATGAGTTTTTGTGCCAAGCGGAAACGCAGCGTGACTTGGCTGCAGGCAATCCCGATCTCTGATGACATGAATCGACCGTCCACTGCATGGCCGAGCCAGTCCGAGCATGGTTAACTAATCCGTGTGTATAGAATGGTGTATAGGAAGGTGTAAGCATGAGGACGAATATTGAACTGGATGACCGATTGGTGCGCGAGGCCATGGATTTGACGGGCGAGACGACCAAGCGCGGTGTCGTCGCGCTGGCGCTGGACGAGTTGGTGCAGCGGCGTCAACGCCGTAGCTTGTCAGAGCTATTTGGCAAGGTACAGTTCGCCGAAGGCTACGACTACAAGGCCCTTCGGACCGGTGAGCGGTGATACTCGTCGACACCTCGGTGTTCGTGGATTATTTCAAGGCCACTAGCACGTCGGCGGTCGAGGTGCTGAAGCAGCTCGTGACCGATGATGCCGATATTGGGTTATCTCCGTACACATATCAGGAGCTTCTGCAAGGTGCTCGTGACGACCTTGAATTCGCCCGGCTGAAACGGGTGCTCATCACGCAGGAGTTTCTGTGGTTGCCACAGACGGCCAAGACTTTCGAGAAAGCCGGACGTCTGTACTTCGATCTGCGACGGGCCGGTGTAACGGTGCGCAGCACAGTTGACGTGTTGATAGCGCTAACAGCAATGGAACAGAAAGTGCCTTTGCTGCACAGCGATCGCGACTTCGACCATATCGCTGCCGCCGTGGAGAACTTGCAGATTTATCAGGTCTGACCGGTCCGTCGAATCTGAGATAGCTGGCGAGTCGCTACCGCCGCTATTGGCTGTATCGTCGGCGTGCCCGAACCGTCACGGCGACCTGTGGCTGGGGGCAGGTCTATCGGGGTGCCGGCGGGTGAGGCGGCTGCCGCCGGGGCCGCACCCGCCCAGGCGATCAGCAGTGTGTCCTCGCCTTTAAGGAAACGGTGGCAGCGGACGCCGCCAGTGGCGCGTCCCTTGCCGGGGTATTCGCTCCATGGCGTCACCTTGATGTTGCCGGCCTGAGTGCCGGGCAGGGCCGTCGTGGTGCCCGAGACGGTGACGACTATGGCATCCTCAGCCTGAGCATCCAGCCCTACAGCGCCGAACCAGACGACCCTGGCACCAACCGCCAGCTTGACGCCCGCCATGCCACCGCCCGAGCGTCCTTGTGGACGCACACTACCCGCCGGGAAGTGCAGCAGTTGGGCGTCTGATGTGACGAAGGCCAACTCGTCTCCATCGGCCGGAGTGCAAGCGCCCACCAGCTCATCCCCGTCATCCAAGCGGATGATATCCCAACTGTCCTTGCCCAATACTTCAGGGTTGAGCCGCTTGACGACGCCGCCCTTGGTGCCCATTGCAATCACCGAGGCTTCGTCCAGCGTCACGGCGGCCAGAACCCGTTCGCCTTTTTCCAGGGCCACCAACTCACCGACAGGGGAACCGCCCTGCAGGTTCGGCACCACCGCTGTCAGGGGGACTGTCGGCAGCGCAAGCGCGGCATACTTCAGCAGCCGTCCCCGATTGGTGACCAAACCAAAGACACCGTGCGCCGTTGTCGTCACCTGCGAGACCAGCACATCGTGGTTGGCGCGCGGTCCGTGAGGGGACGGCGTAGCAGCACCGTCGGGCAAGTCAATGCGCCCCAGCAGCCCAGCCGACGACAGCATGACTACACACGGCCCGTCCGGGATCTCCAGCGGTGCCGCAGCCACCGCCGAGACCACGCCGCCGCCCTCCAGCAGGACGGTGCGTCGGGCGTCGCCATAGGTTTGGGCCACCTCGGCCAATTGTTCACCGACCAGGTGGCGCAGCTTCGCTGGGTCGTCGATGATGGCGGCCAGCGCAGTGATGCGCTCGCGCAACTGGTCGCGCTCGGCCTCCAGCCGGATGGTGCTCAGCCTCGTCAACTGCCGCAACTGCATATCGAGAATGTAGGTCGCCTGCGCATCGGTTAGGTCGAAGGCCCCCATCAGGCGCTGCTTGGCCTGGTTGGCTTCGTCCGAGTTACGAATGATGTTTATGACGACATCAATATCGACCATCGCCAGCAGTAAGCCGTCCACTAAGTGAAGTCGAGCCTCAGCCTTGGCCAACTGATGCTTTGTGCGCCGAAGCGTGACGCTTAACCGGTGATCCAGATAGACCTCCAGCAGCGGTTTCAAGCCCAGGGTGCGGGGCTGGCCGTCCACTAGGGCGACGGCATTGATGGCGAAGGAATCCTCCAACTTCGTCGATTTGTACAACTGCTCCAGTAGTGCATCCGGGTTGATGCCGTTCTTGACTTCGATGACAAGGCGCAGCCCGTTCTTCAGGTCTGTCAGATCCTTGACATCGGCGATACCGATCAACTTCTTGGCGCCCACCAACGCCTTGATTTGTTCGATGATTTTTTCTGGGCCGACCATCGTGGGCAGTTCGGTGACGACAATGCCGCGTCGGCGTGGGCTGACTTGTTCGACGCGCGCAGTGGCTCGCAGTCGCAGCGTGCCCCGGCCGGTGGCGTAGGCGTCGCGCACCCCGTCCAGGCCGACGATCTTGCCGCCTGAAGCAAAGTCGGGCCCAGGGACGAACCGCATCAGGTCGTCCAAGCTAGCGTCCGGGTTGTCCAGCAAATGGCGCAGCGCAGCCACCACTTCGCCCAAATTGTGGGGGGCCATATTCGTGGCCATACCCACCGCAATTCCTGATGCTCCGTTCACCAGCAGGTTGGGGAAAGCCGCCGGCAGGACGGACGGCTCCAGCTCTTTGCCGTCATAGTTGGGCCGGAAGTCGACAGTGTCCTCGTCTAGCCCATCACACATCGCCAGTGCGGCCGGCGCCATGCGGCATTCGGTATAGCGTGGGGCAGCTGGCCCGGCGTCCAGCGAGCCAAAGTTGCCATGCCCCTCTACCAGCGGCAACCGCATTGCCCATGGCTGGCCGAGCCGTACCATGGCGTCGTAAATCGCCGCGTCGCCGTGCGGGTGTAGCTTGCCCATGACGTTGCCAACCACACGGGCGCACTTGACGAAAGCCTTGTCGGGGCGCAATCCGTCGGAATCCATCGAATACAAAATGCGCCGTTGGACGGGTTTCAGCCCGTCTCGAGCATCGGGCAGGGCACGGGCGTAGATGACTGAATAGGCATATTCGAGGTAACTCGACTCCATCTCGGAGCTGATATCCGTGTCCTGGATGCGCCCATCGGTATCGGTGTCGGACAGCAGGGTGGTGGTCATGGTACTCCTTCGGCGTCTACCAATTTTGCCAAGCGTCACCGACAAAGCAACATCCGCCGCGCCGCCGTAGTGTGGGAAGATTGGTGGGTGAACGTTGTGCATGGGCTGACGGGGGTCATAGCCGATGTCGTCGCACATCTGGACGAGCAACCCGGCGTCGTGTTGTTGATCGACGGGTTGGGCTCGGCCAATTTGTACGACGACCCGTCGCTGGCACCCACGTTGACATCTTTGCCGAGCACCGAACTACAGGTGGGAATGCCTTCGACCACGACAGCGTCCATTACGTCGCTGCTGACAGGCGCTGACGCGGCTCAACACGGCCTTGTGAGCTTTGCGTTCCGAACGCGCCCCGGCTTCGCCATGAACGCCATGCTGTGGGACGACCAGAGTTTCATCCCGGAGATGGCTCAGCCGGTGCCTACCTGGTTCGAGCGCCTGCGCGAAAATAGCATTCCGACAGCGGTCGTTGTTCCGTCGGTTTTTGCGAGCTCGGGTCTGACGAGGGCGATTCTGCGGGGGGGCGACTTCGTTGGTATTGGGCACGAGAACGACTGGGCGTCACAGACCGCTCTGGTGTGTGACGCCGTCAAGACCCACCGGCTTACCTACGCCTACGTTCGTAGCCTCGACCACGCTGGCCATGCCCAGGGCTGGCGGTCGTCGGGTTGGCGTCGTCAGCTACGGCGCATAGACGGTTTCGTCGCGCAACTGCTCGACACGCTGCCACCCGGCACATCTTTGACAATCACTGGCGATCATGGCATGGTCGATGTGCCGCCCACCCACAAGGTGCTGATCGATGACGAGCCAGAACTGGCGGCTGGGGTTGATTTGGTCGCCGGGGAAGCCCGCTTCCGCTATCTCTACACACAGTCTCCCGAGGCGGTGGCAGACCGCTGGGCCGGCTGGTGGGGTGGCCGGGCCGAGGTTTACACCCGGGCTGAGGCTCTACCATTGTTTGGTGTGACGCCGCCACTGCCAGCCGTCGCCGAGCGTATTGGCGATGTGGTTGTGGCGTTCCACGGTGACTGGGTGGCGCTGACATCGTCGCGTCCACGCGAAGCGCTAATGATCGGCATGCACGGTTCGCTGACTGATCAGGAGCGCATGGTTCCACTACTGAAAGGCATGGTATGACGGCAGACACTAGGCGAGTTACTCCGCGCCAGCTTGTCTTTTTTGCCGGCCCGATGGATTCGGGCAAATCGACGTTGGCGTTGCAGATGGCGCACACACAGTCTTCGCATGACCGCAAAGGGTGGTTGTTCACAAGCCAGGATCGTGGCGGCGAGGCTCACATAACCTCGCGCATCGGGCTAGACGAAACCGCCATCGAGGTCGACCAGGAGTTCTGCTTCTTGGATTTCATCAGAGATGTCCGCGAGCGCGGTGAGCGCATCGATTTCCTGGTCTGCGATGAGGCCCAGTTCTACACGCCAGGCCAGATCGACGAACTGGCGTTGGCCGCTGACGAATGGGACGTCGACGTGTTCTGCTTCGGGCTGTTGACCGACTGCCGCACGGAACTGTGGGCTGGCTCAAAACGCTTGGTCGAGGTCGCCGATCGCATGGAGATGACGCCGATACAGCCGCTGTGCTGGTGCGGCCGGCCGGGCACACACACTGCGCGCGTCATCGACGGCGTCATGGTGGTGGACGGCCCCCAGGTGATGGTTGGTGACATGGACGGCGGCGAAGCCAGCGGAACTGTCCAATATCAGGTGCTCTGCCGCGTCCATCATCGGTTACATCAGGCCAAACCTACAGGCACGACACTCAGCCCGGCTGTGCTGCCTTTCGACTAGCTGGTCTGCGGGCTACCGAACATTATTTCGTCCCAGGTCGGGACCGTGGCGCGCTTCTTCGACTTCGGGATGCGCTGCGTGGGCTCTTTGGCTTCGTCGTGGGGTTTCGTCGGCAGTTCCTCAGGCACTGCGGCAGGTGCGGTCTTCGCGCGGGTCGTCTTCTTGGGTGCGTCGTCATCGTTTGGCGTCTTGGCCAAAGGCTCGGCGGTCACACCCGTCAAGCCTTCATAGATGCGCACAGAGTCTTCATTGAACCCAGCCAGCATGTCGTAAAGCACATCCATCCCGACTTCTGGCTCCGTCACCAGGTCGTAGACGCCGTCTATCTCGGCGAGCTTGGCGGGGGAGTAGTCATCGGGTTCGAAGTCGATTGTGGACGGTTGCTCGCCAAAATGCCGCGCCGGCGCCAGATCAATCGTGGGCTCACTGTCAACGTCGACACCTCGAGTTGCGGGACGGCGTCCACGCTGTGGTCCATGTGCCGACGATCGCTCGCCAACGAGCCAACGAGCCTCGTCATCGACGGCAACAGAGAATCGTCCGGCCGAGTCGTAGCGAAAGACTCCCTCATGCAGGGACGACCCCGAACGATAGGAAGCACGCAACGTCCACAGTCGGTCGTTGCCGCGCCACGCATCCCATGTGACGTCCGCGCTGGTCAGACCCCGAGCGGCGAGCCTGTCGCCGACAATTTCAGCCAATGTTTGATGGGTCGATGTGCCGGCGCGGTGCACCTGCCCTCTTGTGGCCTGGTTAGCAATGTAGGCCCGCTCCGCCAGCACTGGCCCGGCAAATGGCTCGATTGCCGACACCGGCATGCCACAGCTTTCGGCGACGTCCTGCGTGGAGGCGCCAGCGCGGATGCGCGACTGAATCTCGCGCGGAGATAACGCACCGGTCATACTGGCCTTTCCTTCACCTATAAGCCTATAGGCAGGCGGCGTGGTTGCTGATCTGGCGATCCTCCAAGCCTGGAGCGGCGCTTGAGAGTGTCACTTGGTGGTCCATATCGCGCCGAGCTTTGAGACACATTGGTCTTGGGCTGGAACTTTGCGCGCGATGGGCTTAGAATACTGGGCCTCTGGAGTCATTCCCCCCAACCAGAGAAGGCAGATGGAAGGAAACCATGGCGACCGATTACGACGCACCGCGCAAACCTGACGAGGAAGTTCCCGAAGATTCAATTGAGGAACTCAAATCGCGGCGCAATGACAAGCAATCCGGTCAGGTTGACGAGGACGAGGTTGAGGCGGCCGAGTCCTTCGAGTTGCCCGGAGCTGACCTTTCCCATGAGGAATTGACCGTGCGCGTGCTTCCTCGCCAGGCTGATGAGTTCATCTGCGCTGGCTGCTTCCTCGTCAAGAATCGCACGCAGATCGCTGCAGTGCGCGACGGCCAAGAGTACTGCGTCGACTGCGTCTGACGCACAGGCGTCGCTAGGCGGCAAGCAGCGTCACTTGTGCTTGTTCTTGCCGATCTGCACGACCACGGGCTTAGCCTTGGCCTGCCAGCGGTTGGCGCCGAGGCGGTTCAAGAATATCTGGGTGCCGGCCAGCACCAGCCCGCTAAGACCTACCCAAGCCAATGTGCGCGCAGGAGACTCCTCTGGATCTGAAAGGTCTGGTGGTTTGTTGCCGGTTAGCCGCGTCCAGGTGCCGTTGAGGGCCTTGTCGGCTACAGCGGCCGTGACGGCCCCGACGATGGCGAACGCGATCTTATTGCCGAGACTCATGGTGACTCCTTCTGGCACGAGTCTACTAGCTTGGCACGCGTAGTTGCGCCGTCAAAAGGTAGGCTAGAGGCACTCAAACCGTTTAGGAGCATGATGTTCGGACGAAAGAAGACCTCACCGGCTGACCAAGGTGAACCCCTTGACGAGGCCGACGCGACGAAATCCGCCGACGACGGCATAGAGGACGATGTGCCCGTTGAGGTCGATGATGATCTGGAGGAAGTCGACGACGAAGAATCCGAGGAGGTCGACGAAAAGCCCGCCGATGAGGTTGACGAATGGCAGGTCTTGGACGCCTCGCGGGACTGGCGTGAAGACGGGCCTTTCGACTTAAGTGAGGTCGACCTGGATGCGGACGATGTGCAGCGCCTCGATTTCGGTTCCGTCATTGTGACGCCTTTCGACGATATGCAGCTTCAGTTGCAGGTAAGCCAGGCTAACGGTCAGGTTCAGGCTCTGATGGTCGTGGACAAGAAGTCGGCGCTTGAGGTAGCCCTATTTGCCGCGCCAGCCCGCGGTTCGATGCTGTCTCAGGTGCGTGACGAGATGGCTGCCGCTGCCGATGCGGCAGGCGGCACCATGACGCTGGAGAAGGGCCCATTGGGAACACAGATCCGGCGCGTGCTGCCCGGCAAGGCTCCTGACGGGCGCGAAATCAAGCAGCGCAGCCTGACATGGCTGGCGCAAGGCCCGAAATGGTTACTGCGTGGCGTTCTGATGGGTCAGGCCGTCGCGTCCGAAAAGACGGGCGATGACGCGCAACTGCTATTCGAGTTCTTCTGCAACTTGGTTGTGCGGCGCGGCGACACGCCGAAGGTACCGGGCGAGTTGATCGGTATGGAGATCCCTGCTGGGTTGGCCGCCAACCTGCCGAATCAGCCGAAGTGACGCTTGACCGCGTCCTCCACTGACACGGCTTCCTCTACCAGCGCACTCATTATGCGCGGGATTGAGACAGCCACATCGACCCCCCATTTCTCAGTGAAAAGCCACTCATTTTCGGGGTGATTGATGCGGGCCACGGTGCGCGCTACGCCGAACTCAGTCTTAGCCAGAAGGGAATGCACCAGATTGGCCTTGTCATCGCCGGTCGCGGCAACGCATACGTCACAGGTTTGTAGTTCAGCTTCGTGAAGCGACTCCAACTCGCAACCATCGGCCATCAGCCATTCTGCTTCGGGCACCGTGTCCGATCGCACGGCGTGAGGATTGTGCTCAATCAGTAGCACGTCATGGCCTTGATTGATCAGGTCTCGGGCTATTGCCCGCCCGACATCGCCGGCACCCATAATTGCAACTCTCATGGCAACTCCGAACCTATATTGCCTAGATTGTCGACGGCCACGCTCAAATAGATGACATCGCCAGCCTCAATTACTGTGGCGGCTGACGGCACCAGGCCTGCGCCCAACCGCACGATAGTGGATACGCGGGCGCCGGTGGCCTTTTCAACATCGGCGACGGAACGCCCGATCCACCGGGCGTCGAAGGGGGCTTGGAGTATCACTGTGGCCCCCGATGGGTCGCGCCAAACCGGCTCAGCCACCATCGGCAGCAGATGACTCATCGCCTGAACGGCCGCCCACCGCACCGTTGCCACGGTCGGTATGCCGAGTTTTTCGTAGATGTCAGCGCGTCCTGCGTCGTAAATACGGGCCACCACATTTTCTAGCCCAAACTCGTCCCTAACGACCCGGGCTGCCAGGATGTTGGAGTTGTCACCGGAACTTAGCGCGGCGAAACCGCCGGCCTGCCTGATACCGGCCCTGATCAGGACGTCGCGGTCGAAGCCGGCGCCTTTGACCGTGCGTCCCTCGAAGTCAGGGCCGAGTCGGCGGAACGACTCGACGTCAAGGTCGATGACAGCGACCGTCTCGCCGTGCCGCTCTAGAATGCGGGCGAGCGACGACCCAACCCTGCCGCAGCCCATGATGACAATGTGCACTTATTCACTCCTTACCTGGAACCAGTCTAAGGTGTGACTAGTCTTATCGTCGTGCAAGTGAGTCTGTCGTCGATCGCCAAAGGTGGCGAGGCAGTGGCGCGTCTGGACGACGGGAGGGTGGTTTTCGTCCGTGGAGGCATTCCGGGCGAGGTGGTCGAGATTGAGGTGACCGACGATAGCCATGCCACATGGTGGCGGGGTCAGGTGATTGATGTCATTGAGCCGTCGCCTGATCGAGTCGCCCCGCCTTGCCCGGCCGCCGGGCTGTGTGGTGGGTGCGACTGGCAGCACATTGGTTTGGGCCGGCAGCGCGAGTTGAAGGGCGAGATCATCGCTGACCAGATGTGGCGCCTGGGCCACTGCCGAGTGTCGGTTGCGGTTGAGCCAGTTCCGGGCGATACCGACGGGCTTAATTGGCGCACCCGGATGCGTTATTTGACCGAGGGGGAAGTTGTTGGCCTACGGGGCGCGCGTTCCCACTCCTTGGTGCCGCTGCCGCAGACTGGTTGCGCTTTGGCTGCAGGTGGTCCGTCTACCGGCGGCATGGTTGAACTGAAACGGTCAGGCAAGCTCTCCGATATGGCAGAGATTTGTGTCACTGTAGCCGATGGTGTCACAGTGTGGTCGCCAGAGCGGGGCGTCTTGACGGGAGATGCTGTGGTGACGCAGCGAGCCTTAGGGCGCGAATATGCCGTGAAGGCGGACGGTTTCTGGCAGGTTCACCCCGGCGCGGCGGACGCCTTGTCGGAAGCGGTCTTGGACGGGTTACAGGTCGACGCAGGGGAGCATGCCTTCGACTTGTACTGCGGGGTCGGGTTGTTCGCCGGAGTGCTCACTGACGCTGGGGCTGAGGTCTTCGGGGTGGAAAGCGACCGTTCTGCCGTCGAACTGGCGCGACGAAATGTGCCGGAGGCCTGGTTCGAGTCAGGGCGAGTTGAGCGCGAGGAATGGCCCTCGACGGCTGACATAGTGGTGCTCGACCCGCCGCGATCTGGTGCTGGCCCAACCGTCATCGAGCGCGTGACAGCCGCCCGTCCCCGGGCAATTGCCTATGTGGCCTGCGACGAGGCTGCCCTGGGACGCGACACTGCGATACTGGCCGCTGCCGGTTACGCTTTGAGCGAACTTAGGGCGTTCGATATTTTCCCTATGACTTCGCATGTGGAGTGTGCGGCCACCTTCGTAGCCGATTGTTGACCGGGGCCACTAGGATAGGACGTGTGCCGTTGCTCGACCTAATCAAATGCCCAGCCGATCTGCGGGCGTTAAAGCCGGCTGAGCTCAATGAGTTGGCGGCCGAGATCCGCCGTTCGTTGGTGGTGCACGTCGGACGCACGGGTGGGCATCTAGGGTCAAACCTTGGCGTCGTCGAGTTGACCATAGCGCTGCACCGGGTGTTCGACTCACCCAAGGACCCGATCATTTTCGACACCGGCCACCAGTCGTATGTCCACAAGATGTTGACGGGGCGGGCCGATCGGTTTGATACATTGCGGCAGGCCGGCGGCCTGTCGGGCTACCCGTCGCGCGCAGAATCCGAACACGATTGGGTCGAGAACTCCCACGCTTCAACAGCGCTTTCCTGGGCCGAGGGTATTGCCAGAGCTTTTCACCTTCAGGGGCAAACGGATCGCAAGGTCGTCGCGGTGGTGGGCGACGGGTCGTTGACGGGTGGCATGGCCTGGGAGGCGCTAAACAACATTGCGGTAGACGATTTGCCGATTGTGATTGTCGTAAATGACAACGGACGGTCGTACCAGCCGACTGTGGGAGGGCTGGCCAAACAGTTCTCGGGAATCCGCACTGACCCGCGTTACGAGTTGACGATGCGCGGCATCGGTCATATGGTGCGACGTATGCCAGGCGTCGGCGAAACCGCCTACAACATGCTGGAGGCGATCCGGGCGGGGTTGAAGGATCTTTTGGTTCCTCAGTCGATGTTCTCGGATCTCGGTATCAAGTACATTGGACCGTTCGACGGGCATGACATCAAGGCCACTGAGAAGGCTTTGCGACAGGCCAAGCGATATCACGGGCCAGTGATCGTGCATGCCATCACACGCAAAGGTCACGGCATGGATGCGGCCGAGAATGATCGTGAGCGGTTCCACGCCGTTGATCACCTCGACGAGACGACGGGGGAGCGCCTGCCATCGGACTGCGTGACCTGGACTGATGCGTTTTCTGACGAACTGGTGCGGCTGGCCGCCGACCGGCCCAAGGTGGTTGCTCTGACGGCGGCCATGCTCGGCCCAACAGGTTTGGGCGCCTTCGCCGAGCGATTCCCGAACCGGGTGTTCGATGTCGGCATTGCCGAACAGCATGCAGTTACAGCGGCGGCGGGCATGTCGGTGGCTGGGCTTCACCCAGTGGTTGCCGTCTATTCGACCTTCCTCAATCGTGCGTTTGACCAGCTAGTCATGGATGTGGGCTTGCATCACGCAGGCGTGACGTTCGTGCTCGACAGAGCTGGCGTGACCGGCCCCGATGGCGCCAGCCACCACGGCCAGTGGGACGTTGCGCTGGCTGGTCTGGTACCAGGGCTGCGGATGGCGGCGCCTCGCGACCGCCGACGCTTGACGCAGGCGTTGACAACCGCTCTTGACTGGGACGGCCCGGCTGTGCTGCGTTTTGCGAAAGGTCCGGTGCCAGACGACAGCGAGCCCGTCGAACAGATTGACGGGCTGGACATCCTGGCTCGTGGCAATGAAAACGACGTGTTGCTTGTTGCCTATGGCGCCATGGTGCCAGTCGCCTTGGCGGCGGCATCGCGGCTGCCAATGGGCGTCACCGTGGTTGACCCGGTGTGGGCATTGCCAATTTCGGAATCGCTGGTGAAGTTGGCAAGCGAGCACCGTCTGGTCGTCAGTTTGGAGGACGACGTGGTGGTCGGTGGCCTTGGTCAGCGCCTGTGCTTGGCGATGGAACAATCCGCCATTGATCTGCCGACGCGTTGTCTTGGCTTGCCAGACAGTTATCTGCCAGCCGGTTCGCGTGAACAGGTGTTGTCTGGTGCAGGGCTGGACGTTGCTGGCGTGACGGCCGCGGTGAAGGCCATGTGGGCCTCACTTACCGTCGCGAGCTAGCACCTTAGCAACGGCCGGCGCGACCAGTTCGATTTGCCAGGGGCGGGCGTTCGCTTTGGCGAATGATTCGCGTAGTCCGGCTTCCGAGAAATTCGCGCCATCTGGCCACATAACTTCGCCGAGGGTCGCTACCGTCATCAAGTTCTCCACCGGGACGTTGTTGGCTTCGGCCACCTCAATGACGGCTGCTCGGGCCAAAACCCAACGTTTAGCGGCCGCCGGATTGGTACGTTCCCAAAGCCGCGGTGGTGGCGTGCTGCGCCCGCTCGGACGGTTCGGCCAGTGGGATGAGTCATCTTCTAGTGCCGAATCGACGGCGGAAACCCACCGGCGGCGCTGACGGCGTGCCAGCCGACCCATGAAACCCGGCTGCGAGCCGATGGCATCATGTACCGCACTAGGTTTCATGTGTCCAAAGGCAGCGGCAGCGCTCACCAGATCATTGTCGGTCAGAATTCGGCGCGGCGCGATGTCGATCTGGCGGGCCAACTCGTCCCTGACCTCCCAAAGGTTTTGGGCGACGGCCAGATCGCGTGGCCGGCGCAGCCGTCCGATGCCCTTGAGTGAACGCCAACGGTCATCTGAGTCACTTGGATCGACCGCAAACCGTGCAAGAACGTCGTCGAACTCCTGCTTTGCCCAGTCCATCTTGCCGGTGTCGTTCAAATCTGCGATGACTGCCTGACGCAGGTCCAATAGGTAGTCGACATCCAATGCCGCATAAGTTAGCCAAGACGGCGGCAAGGGGCGTCGCGACCAGTCGTCGGCAGAGTGTGTCTTGGCCAGCTCAATACCCAGATACCGAGTCAACATGGGCGACAGCGATACCCGGTCCAAGCCGAGCAACCGGCCAGCTAGTTCCGTGTCGAACAGGCGGCGTGGCACCAATCCGACCTCGGCTAAACAGGCCAGGTCCTGACTGGCAGCGTGAAGTACCCACACGCAACCGCTCAGAGCATCCGACAGTTGCGTGAGATCCGCCAGCAGGCTTGGGTCGGCTAAGGCAATCGGATCGATTAGGTGGGTGCCGATGCCTTCTTGGCGGAACTGGATGAGGTAAGCCTTGGATGAGTAACGGAAACTTTGTGCCCGCTCAGCGTCGACCGCCACAGGCAGATTCGGGTCGATATGGTCGATGAACTTTCGCAAGGCGGTTGCGTCGGCGATGACGTCGACGGAACCTTCGCGGGGCGTTGTTACCAACACCGGGGGCGCGGCGTCGGAGTCAAGCATTAGGGTCTGCCTCGGGCATGTGAACTTAGCACGATGACACCCTCAACCAGTGGTTCCAAACCAGCCAACTGACAAAGCAGCTCCTGCCAAGCCTCCACCTGTTGGCCCATGGCTTGTTCGTCGACAACCGTCCATGAGCACCGGACTTCAACCTCGGCACTGTCGGGCTTGGCGTCCAACTCACCGAAGCTCCGCGACGTCATGGTTGTGACGGTGCCACTGGCCGCCGTGTGTTCGGCACCGGCGTTACGCAGTGCGTCCATCAGCCACGACCAGGCCACATCGGGAAGCAGGGGGTCATTGGCCATATCGAAATCAACGTCTGCTTGGGCGTAGCTGACGATTCGGGTGGAGCCGTCCCAGGCGCTATCGCCAGCCGGGTTATGAAGCACCACCAGCCGTCCAGTGGCCGCCATGTCGTCGCAAGCAGTTGTGACCTCTGCCTCAAAGGCAACCGCGTAAGGCGCTATCTTCTGCGGCGAGGTAATTTCATGGGCCTGCACTTCCGGCCTCCACTGAAAATCGCGCACCGCCGCAGCGATCAGGTCGAAGTTATTGCCATCACGCCAGCGGTCAATCACAGTTGAAAGGCTAGTCCTGTTGTCGCGACGGACCCAACAGGCACGCCGTCATCTCGCCTTGACATCATTGGGGTGCATACTTGAGGTATGTCAAATTCCAAGCCAAACAAACCTTCCCAGTCGCTCAGTTCAGTGCTGCGCTGTCCGCGCGGGCCGGTCGATGTGTCGAGTTTCAACACTGCGGCGACGCCACTGTTCTCCGGTCATGGGAAGAATGATGCGGCAGCCGCCGACAAGGCGGTTGAGGCTGTCCTGGATGACCTGCAGGAACGCCTTTTTGCTAACGCCCATGTTGACGACACGACAACCCCTGGGGCTGCGCCCAAGCCGACCGGCAGCATCCTGTTGGTGCTGCAGGGCATGGACACCGCCGGTAAGGGTGGTGTCGTTAAACATGTCATCGGCATGGTTGACCCGCAGGGCGTGGAGATCCACGCTTTCAAGGCTCCGACGCCAGAAGAGCGGGCGCACGACTTCTTGTGGCGCATCCGCAACGCGCTGCCAGGCCCTGGCATGGTTGGTATTTTTGACCGCTCCCACTACGAGGATGTGCTGATTCAGCGGGTCGAGTCGATGGCGCCTGCAGAAGAAATCGAAGCTCGTTACGGGTTGATCAACGAGTTCGAGCGTCAGGTGGCTGAATCCGGCACACGCATCGTCAAGTGTTTTCTTAACGTCTCGAAGGATGTCCAGAAGAAGCGTCTGACGGCGCGCTTGGACGACCCGACAAAGTACTGGAAGTACAACCCCGGCGATCTCGCCGCGCGGGCCAAGTGGGCCGACTACATGGTGGCCTATGGGTTGGCGTTGACGCGATGCAACCAGGACTTCGCGCCCTGGTACGTCATACCGTCCGATCACAAGTGGTACCGCAACTGGGCGATCGCTCAGATCCTGTTGGAGACGTTACAAAGCATGGACCTGAAATGGCCACCGGCGACGTTCAGCGTGGCCGCCGAAAAGGCTCGCGTCAAAGCCAGCTAACTGGTGCGCAGGCGGAAAAGCACCTCGCCAGCATTTGGCTCGACGAAAACGTCCGGGTCAGCCTTCAGCGCGTCCAGATCGATTTCGTCGGGGGACAGGTAGCTGGCGTTGGCGGCCTCGACGATTTCGCGGGGCACCTGGGTACACAGCGTCAGCTTGATTCGGTTGTGTTCGATGCCGGTGGACGGGTCGAAACTGCCGCCACCGCGAACATGCGTCGAATGGGCCAACACGGCGGTCGGCACGTCCTTGAAGCGGTCCCATTGCTTGATGAAATAGTCCATGCAGTGGTAGCCGATGTCGTAGATTTCGGGGTGCTGCTCTGCCAGTGCCTTGACGTGGGGCGCATAGATGATCACCTCGCCACCTTCGGCCATCGCGGGTTGAATCTTGTAGCAGCCCTTGGCGGCCGTCCACATATCGGCGTAGCGCGTCGGCATCATGGCGACGACCTTCTGGAATGGGTGATCGACGTATTCGATGTGCGAATCGGCCGCCACTTCGCTCGACAATGCCCAGGCGTCGTCCAGTTCGCCCGTGGCAACGTATTCGATCTCGTCGGTACCCGATTTTACGACCAGGCAGATGCCCAAACGATGGGTGGGGATCAGTTCCGCGGCGGCGTTGATAACTGCTCGTACGGGTGTGACGCCACGCTGGCCAATCAAATCATCAATGCCGATCAAGGCGCCCAGCCAGTGGCTCAGGTCGATGATCTCGTGGGTTGCACAGCCGGGAATGAAGTACTTGTTGCCGCCCGAGATGCCCACTACTTCGTGCGGGAACACCGGCCCGATGACGATGGAGACGTCGGCCTGCACCACCAGCCGGTTCACTTCGACGCGAACGTCTTGCTTGAGTCGCCCGCCGGAGAGACGTTCGATTTCGTCCGCACCGATAGTGCCGACGTCGACAATGTTGGACGGGTCTTTCCATTCGTGGTTGAGCACCGTCATGCCTGGGTATTTGGCTGCTAAGCCGATTCCATCGGCGCCGAACCAGTGCTCCAGTTCGTCTGGCGTCATGTACGCGTGTGTGCCTAGCGCGATCAGCGCCGTCAGTGAAGACGCGCGCCTGTTCAGCTCGCGGTAGACGATATCCATGACGCGGGGCAGCGGGCAACTGCGCGTGCCGTCTGGTACGACTAGAACGACGCTCTTGCCATCCACGTCGAAGCCTGCCAGTTGCTTGGTCAGGAAGGTGTCAAGATCCGGTTGTGACACAACCTGGTGCGCGCCACCGATGAAAGCTGCTTCGCTCACGATGTCCTCCAATGTTGGTGATAATTCCATCGTAGAACCAACTCAACGGCGAGGCGTCAAGCAGCGCCGGGCTCTGTCCAACACTTGGAAGTGTTACCGCATGACACCGTTCAGCACATCAAGTAACACCGTTAGGTGACTGTGATTGATGTCCTTGACGGACGAGAGCAGCGTCACTGCCGGTTGCTTGCTGATTTCCTCCACGAAGGCGTCCAAATGCGAGTTGGTCGACAGTTCGGCCCGGTAGCCGTCAGCGAACTGTTGCCATGAGCACTGCCCAGAATGAAAGCTTTGACGTAACTGCGCGGTGGGCGTGATGTCTTTGGCCCAGAGGTCGATGTGAGCCGAATCTTTGCTGACACCGCGAGGCCACAAACGATCAGCCAGCACGCGGAAGCCGTCGTCGGGGGCAACCGGATCGTATATGCGCTTGAGTTGTATCTGCACGAAACTAGATTCCCTTCACCGCGACATAGCTTGCTGCTTCAGCTCGGGCGGCATCTTCTCGATGGCATAGCGTAATGCCGTTCGTGGCATGTCGGCCTTGTGTTTCATTACGTAGTCGAATACAGCCGACTGGTCGGACTGAGAAACAGCCTTCAAAAGCCAGCCGTAGCCCTTTTGCACCATGTCGTCGCCGTCTCTCAGCAGCATGTCGGCAATGCGGAACGCCAGCGGGTGGAACAAGCCGCGCCGAACCGGCACGATCAAGCTGACGGCCGCTGCCCGTTTTACCCAGCGCTGGTCCGAAGCCGCCCAATCAATCAGCCGCTCAGCCAGGTCGGGGAAACGAGTCAGCAGGTCGCCGACTGTGTGGTTACATAACGTGTCGCAGGTGGCCCAATTGGTAACGTAGCGAAATACCCAGCCCTCGAACACTGCGAGATCAGTTGGCTCGGTGACGGCATGTTGTGACTCGGAGAGCACGCAGGCGACGAGAGCTTCTTCTAAGTAGCCCGACGCCCAAAGCTGATCGCACAGTCCGAAGATTTCGGCTTTGCTGGTGTGTGCTGCTTTCACCTGCGCGAGGTAGGTCTTGGCGATGTTATTGACCGTGGTGGTTTTGACACCGTAGGACGCAGTGCCGTCCTTGAAGAACCGCTGTTCGGAAGCCTTGGTTTCCGGATCGGCGGCATCAGCTAGATCATTGCGGATTTGCGAAAGTACCAGGTTCAAAGGTTGTGCAAGCATGACCCAACGCTACCGCAGCCGGCTTTTTCACCGGGCCGTGGTGGGGTTTGCGGGTTTGTTCATGAGCTGCGGCCTGTCACCATTTCCGGCGTCCATCGGCGGGCGGCAAAATCGATTACCCGTCCGTCTCGGCAGGGGACACCCTCGGCCTCAAGCGCGGCAGCCTGCCCCGCGCGGCCATCTTCAAATCCGCTAGCCAGCCCTCCTGAATGGTTGACGACACGTTGCCATGGAAGTTGGTCCGAGTCATTGTGGGCGATCATGCCGACGATGCGCCCGGCGCCGGGGTGTCCGACACAAGCGGCAATGTCGCCGTATGTCATGACACGTCCTGGTGGGATGTCCGCCACCATAGTTTCGACCAGCTCGCGCAATGACATGGCATCAGCCTACGATGTTGGGGCTCGTGCGACCCGGAACCAGGACAACAAAACTGTGACAAGCCGTGCGGTGGTCAAACGGCGAAACTGTCCGGAATTTGACGACCTGAGGAGAAGGATCGGCAATGAGTAGTGCTATTGAACAGAAATCACGACCAGTGCCGAGACTTGACCTGATGTTGCCGATCAAGGTCGGAGCGCTTCTGGGGCTAGCCTTTTGCTTCTTCCTGGCTGGGTTGATTCCCTGGTTTCTTGGACACGCTATTACAGATCCCGCACGACTTATCGCCCTGACGTGCTGTGCCGTCGCGGTCGTGATGCTGGCGATAGGCTTGGGGCAACTCATTCAGATGCGGACTTCACGTCAGCACCTGATGCACATGATTGCACAAGACAATGTTGTGCAGGCGACGATCACTGGTGCTAGCTTCAACACGCTGAGGCATATGGGCAATAAAGCCGCATGTTGGGTGACGTGCATGTGGACCGATCCCACCACGGGTCAGCGTCACGACTACACAACTCAGGAGTTTTGGTCGGCCAGCGACCCCGATTCGGCGATAGTCTCCATGGGAATACACCAACTGCCAGTGTACATAAACCCGGGAGACCCTTCCGACTATTACGTGGATGATCGGCAGATAGTCGATTTCTTAGCGCAACGCTAGGCAGCGAGTGGTTGGACGCCTCAGTCCAACGGTGGCCTCTTGACTGGCGTCAAAACAGGTACTAAGACAGAGCCCACGCGTCGGGCTGGTTTGTCGTTCTTGTGCAGGTGTCGAGCGGATTGGGAAGGTTGCGGCCTGCCAGGTTCTCGCGGTGGACGATGAGCATCGTGATCCGCGCCCTCAACCAGAAACACGAGTTCCTCTATACCCTGGAACGCGACGAAGTGGTCGACGCCGTGGACGCGCTCACGACAGGTTTGAGCCCCGAGGCACGGCGCGCGTTGGACCCTCTCATCGAAGAAGCACTCGACTGACGTCGAGTCTGGTTTTGGCTGCCCGTCCGACTCGTCGCTGACTCCGAATTCTTGTCTCGGATAATCTGCTCGACGATGGCTGGCGTCACTGGCTGGATGCGCAACCTCTTGGAAACATCGCGTCCGTCGCTGGCAAGCACGAGCATTTCGGGCAGCCGACCCCCCAATCGGTACCAGTCCATACTAACCAATTTGTAACTTACTCTTTTGTTAGTTACACTTTTGTAAGTGAAAACGGGTACCCCCTTCGTATTCGGGCGCGTCGCCGACAGCGACAATTTCGTCGACCGGGACGTTGAGCGTCAGCGTCTGGCCGCCAATTTCTCGACCTTGACAAACACGGTCATTGTTTCTCCGCGACGCTGGGGCAAGTCGTCGCTCGTCCATCGGGTGGCACAGGATGCGCTGGCGGCCGATTCGCGCATGCGCATCTGCCAGATCGACCTGTTCAACGTCCGCTCGGAAGACGATTTCTATGCCCACCTGGCCACCGGCGTCATGCGGGCCACGGTGTCGAAATGGGACGAATGGGTTGACGCAGCCGGCCGGTTCCTCAGCCATTTGCGGCCGTTGGTGACGGTTTCCCCCGACACGACGCAGACGATCAGCCTGGACGTCGACTGGCACGAGGCGACCAAAGATCCCGACGATGTGCTTGATCTTGTCGAGAACATCGCTCAATCGAAGAAGCTGCACGTCGTCGTCTGCATTGACGAGTTCCAGTCCGTCGCTGGCTTCGATGACCCAGAAGCTTTCCAGCGCAAACTGCGGGCGCATTGGCAGCATCATCAGCATGTCTGCTACTGCCTGTATGGCAGCAGACGCCATATGCTGCTGGACGTCTTCTCGAACCCGGAGCGACCGTTTTACCGTTTCGGTGACGTCATGGCGCTCGGCAAAATCGACAACGCCATCTGGGGCGACTTCATCGCGTCCCGTTTCGCCGCGACCGGCAAATCGGCGACCGCCGAACAGGGACGACAGATCGCCACTTTGGTCGACAATCATTCTTACTACGTCCAGCAGTTGGCGCAGCAGGTCTGGTTCCGCACGACGAAGACCTGCCAAGACGGTGCTATCGCCGCGGCCTGGGACGACCTGACGGATCAACTCGGCTTGGTGTTCACTGTGCTGGCCGACTCGCTTTCCACTCGTCAGCTCAGTTTTCTGAGGGCCGTTATCGACGGGCAGCCGGCTCTCACCGGCCAAGCCACGCTGAGAACGTACAACCTGGGCACCTCCGCCAATGTCAGCCGCATCCAGAAGGCGCTGACGGACCGCGACATCATCGAGGCCGATGCCGGCCGGCCGCAGTTCCTGGACCCGATGTTTCGTCACTGGCTGGAAACCAGGTACTTCTAGCGCGCCGGACGCCGCGGCCGACTGGTCAGGTCCATCCGCAGTTGGGTGGCTGCTTCTGCGGTGGGGCCACCCGCTGTGATGATGGCGTTGAGCGTGGGCAGAGGATCGGTCGGGTCGTGGTGGGCCTGGAGACCCCGAGAATCGACGATCTGCGGCTGCTGAGAACGCTCAGATTCGCTGCGCCGGATCAACGAAAGCCGCTTGACAAGGGGTTTTAGTGGAGTACCTAGTTTTGAGAACTGCCTAGCCAGGTCCTCGTTGTGTCATGGTGCCAGTGTGTTTTCGCAACAGATGACCCGTGCCGCGGTTGATGACGATTGTCCACGCTAAGTCCCGACTATTGTCCACGCTGAGGTACGTCAATCGTCCACGCTGAGGTATGATATGCCTGATGAATAGCACTTTGATGACAAACTCTGGGGTGATGCTTCCGCGTCATGCGACAGCACCAATCGAGGAGGCTTTGTCCGACACCAGAGTGGTGCTTGTCAATGGGGCACGCCAGTCTGGCAAGAGCACGTTAGCCCGTCAAGTGGCCCGCCGTCATGACGCCGAGTGGCGCAGTTTCGATAACCCGCAGACGTTGGTTCAGGCGCGTTTCGACCCGCTGGATTTCGTGGCGTCGACCCAGATGATCGTCATTGATGAGGTCCAGCGCGAGCCGTCCATCCTTTTGCCGATCAAACAGCGAGTGGACGAATACCCGAAACCCGGGTCGTTTCTGCTGACCGGCTCGGCCCACGTGATGGGCCTCAAGTCGGTGCCGGACGCGCTGCCCGGACGTCTGGAAACCATCGAACTATGGCCGCTCTCGCAAGGCGAGATCGATGGCACGCCGGACGGTTTCGTCGACGCGGTGTTCGCCGATCCGCTGGGGTTGCGTGTCTCGTCCAACCTGGTCAAGGCCGATTACGCTGAGCGCGTGGCCAGAGGTGGGTTTCCCGAGGCAGTGTTGCGGCAGGGCAAGCGGCGTACCTCTTTCTTCCGCAACTATGTGGCGGATCTTGTCAATCGCGAAGTGACGCAGGTCGCCGACATCCAGCGGGGTCCGGAGTTCCGGACGATTCTTCAGTTGCTCGCGGCGCAGTCAGCCGGCCTGCTGGTGCCCGCCAATTTGGCGGTCGCCACCGGGCTGTCGAAGACCACGGTTTCGAAATACCTGGCCGTCATGAGCGAGGTCTTCCTCACCAAGACGCTGCCATCATGGTCGCGCGGGCCGGCCGGTCGCATAACCAAGACACCCAAACTGGCTTTCGTCGATTCCGGTGTGGCAACAAGCCTTGTCGGTCAGGACGCCAGTTCCTTGCTGCGCCCGGACGCCCCCTTCGGTCAACTGCTGGAGGGTTTCGTGGCAATGGAACTGGCCCGTCAAACTACGTGGTCGCAAACCGAAGTGGATATGTTCCACTACCGCACCAAGGACAAACAAGAGGTGGACGTCGTGCTGCAGGACGCGCGTGGCCGAATCGTCGGCATCGAGGTCAAAGCGTCATCCACGGTACACGGGGATGATTTCTCGGGACTTCGCCACCTTGCCCGACGCGCAGGGGACGACTTCCTGCTGGGTATCGTCGCCTATACCGGGGCGTCCACTGCCGCCTTTGGCGACCGCATGCGCGCAATGCCCATCTCGGCGATCTGGCGCTCGCCGATTGAATGACACTGTTGGCAGACTGCGGCGCGGTCATCCGAGGTCCAATCCCAGTAGCTGATTGATGAGTGCAACGCGGTAGACATAGCCGTTGCGGGGATCGGCCACTGGCGGTGACAACCGGAACCTCGGCATCTGATCGCTCACCGGCCAGACGTTACCACGAGCGAACGGCCATCCTAGGTTGACGCGTGGTCAGTATATTGACACGATCACATTGAGCTGGCGGGCCGCCACGTTTGAATAGAAGCCAAGCAGGCCCTCATACTCGGCTTTCAGTGTCTGCCACAATTGGTCTTCGTCCGATTTTGTCGACTCGGCCAGTGACGGATAAAGGTCGTTTTGACGGAACAACGCCAGGTCGCACCGGGAGCGTAAGTCAACAATATCGACTCCCTTCATTGCGTCCAGGACGCGCACGACCTCAGCGGCTTCGGTCGCACCAATGAACAATTCCACGTCATACACACGGGCCCCGACGATCGCCTCGCTTAGCGGGTCGCCGTCAATTGGCTGACTCGCTGACGCCCCAGTCAAAATGAAGTGAAGCATGTCCCAGTTCTTGTCCAGGTCATACCCTGGCACGGTATCGTCCTCGCAGAACTGTTCAACGAGCTCGACGAGATCGTCCTCATCGAGATTCATCGTCGAGGCGAGCGCCGCGTCATCAACGGCCTGATATGAGGCAAGCATTCCCATGGGGTCTCCTATCTGTCATCCTCACTGCCTTAAGTCTGATTCAGGCCTTGATCTCGCTTAGCAGGTGACGAAACCATTCCTGCTGCATACCTGACGTCTTCGTCATCATGCTAGCTAGAATCGGCCCAGCTGCTCGCGTCTGGCCAGGTCCCAGCGGAAAGGTGTGGTCATGGGCGTTGAACCTCCACGAACAGGGCGACGCATTCGTCGATGTCGGCGGTGGTTGTTTGCCATGAACTGACGCTGAGGCGGATGACCGGCTGGTTGCCCCAGGTGGCGCCACCGCACCAGCACCTGCCGCTGGATTGAATCTTTTCCAGTAGGGTTGCAGTCCGGCTAGCGTCGTCGCAGCGCATCACAATCTGGTTGAAGACGACATCGTTTAGGACGACGAACCCATGGCTGGTCAGTTGGGCGGCGAAGTATTGTGCCATTTCGCACAAATGGCTGACGAGCTGGTCGACGCCCTCCTTGCCGAAGAACTTCAAGGTTGCCCACAGTTCGATGCTTCGGGCGCGTCGCGACATTTCGGGTGTGTAGAGCATGCCGTCGCGGTTGTCGCTGAATTGCAGATACGACCCGGTGGCCTGCATGGCGCCGGTCAGGGCGGCGCGGTCTTTGCACATGACGATGCCGCAGTCATAGGGAGCGTTGAGCGTCTTGTGGGCGTCGGCCGACCAGGAATCAGCTTTGGCCATGCCTTGGACCAGATGACGCGTGGCGTCACAGGCGGCCGCCCACAGGCCGAAAGCGCCGTCGATATGTACCCAGGCGCCGGCCTGGTTCGCCGCGTCGCAGATCTCGTCGATGGCGTCGAAAGCGCCGCCGTTGACGTTGCCGGCCTGCAGGATCACCAGCGTGTGGCTGTCGAGCGGCGGCACGGCGCTGGGAATGATGCGGCCTTGCTCGTCGGCGGGCACGATCTCCGCGTTCGCCTTGCCGAGGCCAAGCATGGAAAGGGCTTTCCAGACGCTGGAGTGGGCCTGCTCGCCGACGACAATGCGAATCGGCGGGGCCCCGAACAGTCCGTGCTCTGCCACGTCCCAACCTTGACGTGCCAGCAGTGTGTTTCGGGCGGCGGCGAGGCCGCAAATGATCGCGGTGGACGATCCGCTGACGAACCCGGCCGCTGTGCCGTCAGGCAGGCCCAGCAACTCGACGATCCATTTCTCGCAGATTTCTTCCAATTTGGCTGCGATAGGTGACATCACGTAGAGGGCGGCATTTTGGTCCCAGGCGTCAGCCAGCCATTTGGCGGCGACAGCGACGGGGGTGACGCCGCCGTTGACGAACCCGAAATACCGTCCGCTGTTTTGGCCCACAGTGTTGGGGGAGCCGACTTCGTTCAGCAGCCGCAGTATCTCCGTCGGCTGTGTCGGCGACGTCGGCATCGGCTCGTCCAGGCGT
>Ga0123357_10001673_pt1 | contig 23836 bp, 9 predicted proteins | sample TergutEmb28metaG_FD_89873 | JGI IMG/M metagenome (GOLD analysis project Ga0123357, IMG submission 89873) | Embiratermes neotenicus P4 segment gut microbial communities from Petit-Saut dam, French Guiana - Emb289 P4 | ecosystem: Host-associated > Arthropoda: Insects > Digestive system > Gut ... | reverse complement strand
CCTTCAGATTGGATACTCACACTTTTAGCACTCACATTATATCCATATTTCCAACATAAGCGAATTTTCACATTTTGATTCTGAAAAACGCGACTAATTATCATTGAGATATTAGTTGCAGCTTCTTCTTTGCCTAAGTTGTTCATGTGTAGGCCATGTCTGGTGTAGAATTTCCTGTCAGTATCCGTCGTTACTACCATGACATGCCTCTATGGTTTCATTAGTTTTGACAATTTTCTGTTAAAAACTTTGGTTTCACTATTCACACAAGACCATTCCAGTAGGTCATGCCGGGGGATAACACACTAAAGCCCATTCACACCAACTCTCAGTCATACAACTTATCTATTTCAGATACCTATTAAACCTACCCTTCCATCTCCTTCTTGGTCTTCGCAGTGGACGTTTGGCAAGCCACCTCAAAATCCTCTGTGCAGTTCTATTTTCCCTCTCCTGGTCACATGCCCATCCCACTGCAGTTTCCTATCTGTCTGTGCCCTAACAATGCTATGACTTGTATAACCCAAGCAAGCTCCTCCTTGTGTACATAACTGAATATGTCACTGACGGTCTAAGTTATTTTTCTTGGCACTTTACCTTGGACATGCGTAATGTCTATTTTTAATTAAAATGTAAGAGACCATGTTTTATACCCATACAAAACAATTGGTAAAGTTATTATTTTGGGTGTATTGGTATTCAGCATTTTGCAAACCTGATAGGAATATGGCAGTTTTCAAACTAAAGCATTTTTAGTACAGTCTGTAAGATTTTCTTAATATAATTGATGGCAAGCAAACAAATTGCAATGTTTTTTTCTGGTAGAAACAATCAAGCCTGTTGAAGGACACCATAAAATGGCCAAACTCAAAATACTCATAAGTGTGAAGATGTGTAATTATGTAGGCTGTACATAGGTCTTTTATTGTGTTTCCAGGATGTAATTACTGATCTGAATGCAGAAGGAGAGCCGTTGCCTGTGAACCCACCAAGAGAAGACTGGTTAGGTCATAAGGTCAGTCACATATTTCAGATTTGTAGGCTCAAGACTTATATTTGGGAAATAACAAACTTTGCACCCACCCATCCAGATTATTTTCTGATCTTCCACAGCCTCTCCAGGCCAGTGCTATAATAAATTATAATAGATCACAGCTGTCCTCATATACATATACCTCATGATGTCTATACTTCATTTTCATACTAAAGTCCTCTTTCAGTATTATGTAACTACAGTTGATAATAACACTTCAATCAAGAGGTGCTACTTCAACAGTAGTCACTGATTTGAGAGAAAGATTTTCTGTTATGTAATTTAGTTGTTAAGTGTCATCAGAACGGGCTGTTGTGTGTTGCTATCTCATTCATTTCACTTCACGTCTTTAAAACCTAGTTTCTGTTCTCCCTTTTTCAACAACACTCACCAAGTTGCCTTTTTCTTGATATCTCCCAAAGACAGTTTGTTATGAAGTTCATGTTTCCCTCAGGTGGTCTACCTCCTGCACATGATAACGTTTCAAGGTCATTAAAATTGTCCCTGTGCATGCCATAAAGGCATATAGAAAAAGTGTAGGTATAGTCCAACTCATTCATCACCTCAGCACCTAAGGCTTCCCATAATGAAATTTATTGATTTCCACTGTTTATACCTCATGAAAACGGAGTTTATCATGACAGTGACTATGAAGGAAGTGTTTTCTTTTGTGTAGTGACATATGATCTGGCACAGATTTATTAATGTTTGGGATGAATCATGATAAATTTCTACCTCACCACACAGTGTCACAACTTAAAAGACAGTAAAGTTAAAGTCTTTTTCACCAAGTAGTCCAGAGGTTCTGGCAGGGAGGTTCACAATGATGTGCTTTCACCACATATGGGATCTTGACATTTAATAATTTATCAAATCAAACAATTACAAAATCTCCAAGAACAGAATTATATTTCGTATTGTTTTGACAGTTTTACTGTCAGGATTAATTAAGGGTTTGCATTAAATGATAACCATGCTACAACGTTGTTGAGTATTGATTACTAAGTATTCTGGTCACATTGCATGTAGGTAATGCACACCACCTTGCCAGAAATCTTTCCAGAAGCTGATGATGTAGTTTCCTCAGCCCTTAATTTCCCTTCCTACCTCACAATGATATGAATGTCATATTGCTATGAAATAATGTATAAAATTAGAGTTTTGTATGCTCAGTTGAAAGATCAGGTGATACAGGCATAAGCTACTGAACGTTTGTGCCAATATCTGAAACAGTCAGACATAGTACAGAGTTTTCTCCCCCTCTGACAGAGGAAAACCTCTGTGAATGTGAGGAGTTGGAGGCTTTTGCCATGATTTAGAGTGCACACTGATCTGTGAGACCTTATCACCAGCAGTTACCCCATCAATATAAGCTGCCTTCTGAGGCAGTAGTGAAGACAACATTTCATACTTTTCAGTCTTGTTGATTTTCACTCATTTTTAAGTATATTGGATAGGATTTAGAAGGTTTTGGTGAGTGTTTTTATGGGATTATGTTTAATTCTTGAGCCAACTGATACTTGTTCTGAGAACAGTATGTAGAGCAGTGGTGCACAGGTATTTCAGGTGGCCAGGCTTAAGTCTTTCAGTTGCCATATCACAGTCGTATAGCTGGCTGTAAGTCCTTCTAGAAATGATTGGGTCATAACTTTTTCTTTTCAACTAATTATTCCCATCTAGAAGACTGGGCAATATGCTGTCCACCACTGACGTAGTGAATTTATGAGTTATCAGTACCATAACCAACTGAATATCTGCAGTGGAAGAAATATCGCTCCCTAACTGAAGGAGAGAATTTTGGTTGAGTCATTGTGGAATAAGAAACCAACTAGATGTCACTTAGTATTATGTTTATTTCTACTTATCAGTTGCTCTTTATAAGTTGCTCAACATTTTTTGGGCCACCATGTGCCCATCTTCAGGAGCTGATGACTTAGTGGTATTTTCTCTCACATGTGGTGTAGTGCCATGGCTGTGTAGGCAGTTAGATCCGATTAGCTGTTCATGTGTCCATTGGAAAGTATGAAGCTTCATACTTTCCAACGGACACACGAACAGCTAACCGGATCTAACTGCCTACACAGCCACGGCACTACACCACATGTGAGAGAAAATACCACTAAGTCGTCAGCTCCTGAAGATGGGCACATGGTGGCCCGAAACATGTTGAGCAACTTATAAAGAGCAACTGATAAGTAGAAATAAACATAACACTAAGTGACATCTAGTTGGTTTCTTATTCCATATTGAACTACGATGCACGGTCAACCACACACCAAATTGAGTCATTGTGTTTGGTTTCAAGAAATACCTCTGCCATATTTTATTTACTTTGCTTTGGAAGCTATTTCTTGAAGCTGTATGCTTATAGCCCTTGTGATCAGACATTCATATCTAACCATAGCAATTGTCTCAGCAGTGATAAAATTAATCATAATTACTGGAACCTTCACGGGATATTATTTATGTCCCTAATTCAATCTTGACATGCTTGGCTGTCCAAAAATTCTTCATAGCATGTATATTCACTTTGTAATATATTATACTCATCTGAATTTCATTAAATTATATTTTGAAAAAAATGATGCCAACTGTAGGGCATGGTTCAGGCAGCTGAGTACATCCGAGACAAACTGGAAGAGGAGGCGATACTGATGCAAGCATTCAGCCACAACAAAGAACGGGGGACACAAGACTTTGAGCTGGTTCTGGTGGGTCACTCACTTGGTGCTGGTACAGCTTCCATTCTTGCCATCCTCCTTCGCCAGGACTATCCCACACTGCAGTGCTTTGCATATTCACCCCCTGGAGGATCCCTGAGGTAGGAGAGGACTTTAAAATGTTGACATGGAAGTGTCCAGGGTAGAGTACTGAGAAATGAAAATAATTCTGAGGACATATTTATTGTTTAATTAGTTTGTAAAGTATACGTAATGGTGACAAAACTCTCCAAGCTTACTATATTGAAAAGTGTAACCCACTCAGTTTTATCCCTTGTTGGTTGACAGTTGTCCTAATGATATTCAGACTTTTGCCATATACTTTTCAGCATGTTAGGATAATCTGTGCTACTGCTTTCGTGATTTATTCTTTAATGTTCTGCACATTTCAATCTGTTTCTTCTTTCAAATTGTTCTTAATAATTTTCCTCAAAAGATGTGCAGAAGAGTGAGTCCAATGGCCTGGATTGCCATATAAGGGACCCTCCCCATCTGAGCCAGTTATCATGCAGTGTTTGGTTCAAACAAGTATGTACATCACCGTAGTAATGTGGGGAGCACTATCGTATTGAAATATTGAACTGTGATGAAGCATTGTCAATTATGTCCAGGTACGAATTTTTAGTCAGTTATCTAGAGGAAGAAGAAGGAACCACAGACACAGCCTTTCACCTGTCAATGGCAACAAATTTATATTTAGCATGTCCCTGTCATGTTATAGCAACACATGAGAGCTCTCCATGTATGTAGCAACTGTCTGTTGACTTTATCATCGCACTGAAGGTCGCCTTCCCCATTTGCTGCTGCACTGAATCTCTTCTCCCACTCACCTGGTCACTTTGTCTTGCCTTTGCGTGTGAACAGTCATAGCTGGCCAGACATGTTGGGGTTTGTAACATGCAAAGTTTACACTTTATCAGTGATTTTCTTTTTGAACATCTGTGTTTTGTTTTGACACTTCTACCCCAGACCCTCTCTATTTGAACTTACGAGTGCTTTTAATTACTATATCAATATACACTGATCATTAATCCTGTTGTTAGTTAAAATAACAATATATTGACACTTATTTGTGTTGTTTAGCCTTTCAACATGCATGAAATAGCAACTATGCAGATACTCTCATCACAGATGACAGTATCTGCATAAGCAGTGCTAAGAGAACTTCAATCTTACAAGTAAGCTGGAGTTGTTAACTTTCAAAAATGTTCAGATAAGAGAACAATATGTGTTGCAGCATGCCAGCTGTGGAATACACCAAATCCTTTATAACTTCGGTGGTTGTTGGGAAAGATGTGGTTCCACGCATTGGACTGCATCAGTTGGAATCCCTAAGGGCTGACCTCATCAACACCATCAAGAGAAGCAAAGACCCCAAGGTACGTGCAATATTGCAGCCCGATACTATCTATCGTGTATCACCAAGTAAGTTGGCACATCATTAACAACTGAATTTCTTTCGGTCTGCAACCCAGCCAAAGACTGGCTGTTCTGACATAAGTGTTTTGTATGAAATATTAAATATAAGTCTGTCAATTCATTTAGAAATTGTTGTTTTAAAATTACAAGGTACATAATAGTGGAAGCTTGAAAGAGCATGCATGACCATTTGGCATACTCCGGCCTGGAGAGTGGTTGTGGTGTTCTTTTTTTATGTAGGTCTTATTGATATGAAATGCAAAAGTGAAGTTGCTTTTGGACTAAGCATGAAAGGAAAGCTGCAAATACTGCAGACCACATAGTGTATAGACCTTATTGTTAACTTTACACTTCTGCTTCTTTAGACAGTCAGAACATCCCATGACACCTACCTGGGAAGGGACCAAGTGGGTGTCAAAGTCTAGCTGGATGTGATGGCTTGAGACAGAATTTGAACCATGGCCAAGTAATTTGTACTTTACTAGCTCAGTAGAGTCACTTTGTTCACTGTTTTGAGTAGTAATCTGCAAATACTAGCTTTATTTAAGTATCATTCACTTTGTTAACAGATAGTACCATTCCAACTAAATTTGGTCCTGAAGAAATTATTTTGTTAAATCAACTTCAATTCCTTAGGGGAGTAGGAATTTCAGTAAGTATACTCCAAATACAACCATTTTTTATATCTGAGGTATCGTGAGTCACTCATTTTTAGCACACTTGCAACTGTAAGTTGAGAAAAAGTATGTATTAGCTGTGCCATGTCTTTCTGTCCATCTGCATGTAAAAACTTGAGAAACACCGAATTTTCTTCTTGAAATTACAGTTGTGTTTGACAGTGTTCTTATTAACCTTTTGGCACCAGAATTATTTTTTTAATTTTAGCACACTCTGTATATAAAATGTGAATAATCCAGGAACCAAATACGTTAGAATTATGAAACAAACTGCATTTTGAAGAGGAAAAAACGGAGAGTATATATCATGTTTAAAATATTCAGTACCTATATGTGTTGAATAAATATATAAAATGAAACGTTTAGAGGTTAGCGGTGCGGTACGACTACTATAGTCGTCATTAGGCGTCAAAAGGTTAATTAATAGTAACTGCTGGGCCTTAAAGGGTTCAGCAAGGAAGCAAATGGACCAGAAGTATTAGTTAAAATTTGTGTATCATGCAGTGGAAGACAATAGTCTGCAGTGTTGTGTGTTGTGGCTGTGCATCACTACCAACTTCAGCTGCTGAACTGAAAGCAGAGGACAGTCAGATGACTGAGTACCTGAAAGCAAAAGAAGTGGCACGTGAAGTGGCTGTTCACCCCTCTGACTCCAGTATTGCACTCACACTTCATCAGCCACTGTACCCACCAGGCCGCATCATTCACATAGTGAGGCACCACCCTACCAAGGGAGAGTAAGTATTTGTTCTTTCTGTAAACAGCAGATTGAAATCTCTAACTACAGTAAAATTTCATTCTTCCAAAACAAAGTAAAAAAAAAAAATGCATGCTTAAATATTCGGTGCCAAGAATTTTTATGACAGTTCTTGTCTCTTGCCTGAAGATGCTTAAGGAAAGATGAACAAGTTTACTGATTCACTGTATTACTAAATTACACAGTTTATGTCTCTTGTCTGAAGTCATTTCAAGCCAGATGAACAAGCACTCCGATTCATTGTATAAATAAATTACCTTCCTCTGATCTGAACATGTTACTGTCATGCAATTCTTAAAACATTTGTTTCTTTTTGTAAACATTGGCCTTATATTTTGTTTGATATCACTGATTTTAATGAGCTGGGGACAGAAGCTGACCACTGACTTCCGATGAGTGCCAGGGTTAAGAATGGGTTGAGCCATACCTCCGTTCCCCCAAATGCCTTCATGGCATGCATAAGGACAACTTACCTTAGCTCATTCTGCCCTATTATACAATTATTAACATTTTCAGCATCAACCTCAAATTTTCTCGTATTTAGAGTGAGTCCAATGGGCGAACCTTTAATTGTACTCTTTTTCTGTTTCTTCTACTGGTATCACACCAGTTCTAAACACGGTCATATTATGTTCCTTGAACGTCTGAATTTTTGCAGTTGTTAAAAGAATATATGTTGAAGGTGTGATGAACTATTAGTAGGCAAAATTAAGAGACAACAAAACACAGTAGAACCTGAAATATTTATTTAATATTAAAGAATCTGATGTGAAAGGTATATTGGTGCTTGAAAAATATGGAGGCTAAAGGGTTAATGGTCATATTTTGTTTATCTTTCATGGTTACATTATGTACACCTGTTAAATGTTAAGCTGATATTTTGTTGTTTGGTCTGTCTGAACTAGGGCACAAATATTATAAAATTCAGGAGTCTGTTAATTGTAGAAGATAACAGGTTATATTTCATCCCTAAATTGTGACCTCAAGTTTGTGTTAAACACTGTATAATATTTTATTAGATTATCAAAACTCTGGCACTATAATGCTGTCCTTTGGTCTATGTGACTGTAGCCACTATAAAATATACAAAACTGCATAAATAAAAAAGAATTACTTACACCTCTCTGAATAAGACAACCATACAATTAAGAATACACTGGCATTTGTTACTGGAGCATTATTTCTCTCTTGTAGGCAGAAATACGAGAAAAAATGGAGGTATGTAGGCAGTTGACATGTATGGTATTTGTGTTGTTATGTTGGAGACATTTATGTATAAATAACATTTCTGAGTAGATATTTGATTTGTTATGTGACTTGCTCCTGATAGCTGTACCATCTCTTGTATCTGTGACATAATTAGGTTTGTTATTTTGGACACTGATCATTGATAGTTGGTATCATACTGGAAATGCTTTTTGAGACTTTTGAGAAGTAGTAAAATAATTTTGTTATAGTTTAGGACTAAACCATTTTCATCTGTTACTTCAACAGTGATTTTATGCTGTGGAAGAAACGTTCTGACCTTCCATGTCCCTATCTGAATCCACATCAAATATATTTAGTTGTTGATCATTAACTGACATGCCCTACATCTGACAAAATCACAACTTCATGATTTTGGGTATTGAGCCCCAAGATATCTCAAAACAGAAAGGACTAATGATTAAATTTAGTGCCTGAAATCTTTCTAGAAATCCATTGATTTTTTGTAAATTAAGACAATGTTTTGAGGAGTTGTGGTTTAAAACCTGAGAGTTCCACAGTAAAAGAGAATGGAATAGGGAAATAAATGTACAAGACAAACAGCATGAGAATCCATTTTAGATCATGTTACCAATCTTTAGGAAAGCAACCTCTGTGTATTCTTCAAAGCACAGAAGGCAGATTGTAGGTGAATTTAAGAACTATTGACGTTTGCCCTGTCAGTTCATATAGTTGAACCTGCTGTCACAATGGGACACATGATCAGGAGGAGGTTAGATAATGTAACTTTTTCATAAAATTTGATGTAGTAGTTCCAGCATCATGTGAAGCCGTGACTCTGCATGACTGGTTGAGTCTGACATCTACCCATACTTTATCATGCAACATTTTAGTTCCAGCATGCAGAACATTGTGTAAGCCACTGCATAATTCTGATTGTTGTTATTGTACCATGAGGTTTATGTCATGCTTTTCTTGTAAATAAGTTCCTGACAATGTAATTCTCTGTTGTCACTTTGGCCAGGGATCGCAACTAGGTCTCTTGCTTTGCATGCAAGTGCCAAAAATTTGTGGTTTCTTGTAAGATGGCAATACTTGAATGCCCACAGGTGTGTATTGCACATATCAATCGCTAGCTAGGTTCCCTTTCCAGACATGCTGCCTCTCTTTCTTGCCATTTGTAAGGTAAATTACAACCAACACTGTTGTATTTATCAACTATGAAGAACATGTACTGTCATTCACAGTGACCAAGTATTTAAATGAGTGTTTCACCTGCTGTTAGTACACAATGGTCCATTGTATCAGCATCTCATTTAGGGGAAGGAACTGGGCCCTAAAGCTGCCTCTTTTGCTGCAAGAATACATGTATTATGCTACAAGAATATCCATCCCAGTTGTGTGGTTAACATTATGAAATTAAAACATAAATTTAAATAGAGTACAATTAAACAATACAACTGAACAATCCTACAGAAATCAGTCCAGTAGTCACAGTCAAAATTAACACAGTACATGTTGATCGTGACAGTAGTATGCATATGTGGGTCATCAGAACATAATGTGAACTGACAATCCATAGTGTTGAAACAGAGCGACTGACCTACAAATGCTAACCAGAGACATCCCTTTTTGACAGCACAATTCAGAATTGCATGTTGTAGTGCAGTTCAGGAACCACTGCATGCTTGAAGCAGAGAAGGGAAGGGGAAATCATTTGCTGACACAGTCTGCCGTTCATAATGCAACTTACTTTCTTAGGCAGATTCAATCCCCAACCAGTGTGTCATATTATAAAACCAAAATAATTTTTATAGCAGGTTATGATTTCTCCTTTTTATATAAGCCTTGCTCTTTATATCTCAAGTAATAAATATAAATAAACATGTAACTAAATGAAAATAATCATTCTGTTTCTAGCCAAGATTTTGCAGGTTGATATTTACACATACAGTTTTTTGGTGATTAGCAGCATGATGTGGCAGATAGTGTTGAACAGTTGTTTATAATGCTGTGAGTATATGACTGGATAGTTATGCCATAACCACTCTCTCTCTCTCTCTCTCTCACATCCTCATAGTGCAGTTTTTTCCACACACATAAGAATGTGTGTCAGTTCACACACACCAAGCAGAAAGTTGCAGTTAGCAGTGAGGTTCACAGGTCACTCCAGAATTTGAAGTCCTCAGTATGGAATTTGCTTCATTCTGCCCTTCAGGCACCTAGAGCTCAGTGATGGCTCCTACATTTTTGGAAAGTTTCTTGACTTATAGTATATATAGTACATAAAATTTTGTCCAGCAACTCAAAGAGGCATGCAAAGGTTTAATGTGTGCCTTAAAGTGATCCCGGGTAAACCAAAGCAAGCTCACTCAACAAAGTTTAGCATAGGTTTACAGCACTAAGTGTGATGAAAATTGGGCAGGTAGTTTGGAACCTGTGACAGGCAGACATTTTGAAACTTGACTTGTGTAGTGGTTTGTTCTGATCCACGAATGAATTGAAACTAGTTCTTGCTACTTAATTTGTTAAAGTTCTGTGTTCACAAGATGTTCTTTGCAAGCATGTATGGTAATGTGAGATTCGTTTTATAGCATGAAGGAAACTGTAGGTCATAATTCATGCAGTAATTTTGAATAATACACATTTAAATTATTTATTAATTATTTTATTAATGGTATTGAAATGTAGAATAATTAGTGAATAATGTATTGTAAGTGTCGTGGAAGGAAGAGCTCATGTATAATTTGATGTCCTGTCATTTGTCTGGAAAACTGAAGAAAACCGTGAAGTAACCAGCATGGATGGTCTCTGGGTTGAGATTTAAACCCAAGACCTCATTGAATATGGGGCATGAATGTCAGCTACTTGACCAATATGTTTGATTATTTACATTTAATATAATAGTTTTGTTCTATCAATTTGCTTATGAAGACACAAACATGGAATACACATACATATTTGTGTTAAATCTTGCTATATCACATGTATATGTTGTTATATTTCCTGAGAGTGTTTGTTTAATAAAAAGTCACTTTCATAGCTAATTCTAATGTTATCCTATCACCAGACAAGTGTTAAACAAACATGAGCCAGTGTACCAGGCTGTATGGGCAAACAACACAGACTTTGACGAGGTTCTCATCTCACCAGTCATGATTCAGGATCACATGCCTGATAACGTCCTCAATGCCCTGAACAAGGTAACACAATGAAATATATTCCACTAATTTCTGTAATTATCTGTAGCCACACTTTACACTAGTACTGCTGCTATGTTGTGTGGTGTGTTTTGTGTGTGTGTGTGTGTGTGTACGTTGTGTTCTTTATAGCTAATAATATGAAGAGAATGTAAAAGGTGTCTTCAGATATTATTTCTGTAATCGAATCTACAACGAGTTGGTTGAGGCATGTGATGTGTATAGGGGATGCATACGGGGTTTTTTTTATGTAAATTTATAATAATCTTACGTGCACTGGCTAAAATTTGAATCATTAGGCCATACTTCCTAATACATAATAGGGATCTGGAGGCAAATTTTTCATATATGTTTGTATCAATTAATATTTTAAGTATAAACTCATCCATGTATGTAAGAATAATCCATGTATGTCTCCATATAAAGCATAATGGTATAACATTATTGGTACAGTTTTGAAATCAAACTTTTCTTTTAGTTTAAAATCTCAGATTAAACAGTCTTCTGCCCATTTGACTACAGCTTGTGGTTTGACTAGGACTTTTGGTTAAATGGAGTAGTGTAGTTGGCATAGCGACTAGGCTATGAGCTGGACGGTCCAGGGTACAAATCCATGTAGGGACTACAGATTTTTCTCTTCTCCAAAATGTCCATACCAGCTCTTTTGCCCACCCAATGTACTGGGTACTGGGGTTCTTTTCTGCATGTAAAGTGGCTGGGCATGAAGTTAACCACTCACTCCCATCTAGTGACTTGGTTAAGAATGAATGGAGATAGTACTTGCGCTCTCCCTGTATGCCTTCATGGTGTGGACAAGGAAAACTTTACTTGTTTTTTTATAATATATGGTTATTTACAAAATGTCTGGTGATGTAATAGGTGAAACATGTCCTGCATACATGTGAGTAAAAATTATTGGTATAACTGCAAGTCGAAGCTACTGTGTATTAAAATTCTTAGCTATAACAGTTTATAGTCTTCACGGTCCTGGGCTCATATCCCATGGTGCAGAGAGACACTGTACCCTCAATACATGCAGCGGTGTTCTTTTTGCTCCGAAGTGAATGGTTGCTTTGATTGAATTCAGGCTGGACTAAGAGAATAGTTTGTTTTCAAAGCCTGCTGCATCAATAAAAGCTGGCTGGAATATTGGTATCCACATATGTCACCTTCCTCGCATTTAAAGCTCCAGCTGTGCTTCAGTTTCTTACAGCTTTACACACAGTATACAATATCAAGCCCTGTTACATCAGTGCACTGCGGTGTGTCTGATAACCAAAGGTTTGGACATAAACAGTTTTGCTACACTCTAAGCATGCAGACACTTTTGTTTCCACTGGAAATTCTGTGGTGAATGCATTCAATCTTATGGTGATGAAACCTTCTAAGTAGTCTAAATAACCCTGATACTTAGGGAACTCTGAATCCAGCACCAAAGTAACTTCAGTCTTAGATCACAGTATTTTGCAGTTGTGTTACAAATTTTCATACATAAATTCACTTGAGGGATGAAGTTCCTGTGCTAACTAAAATGCACTTAGTAATAAGGTAAGGTGATGTTTCACTGGAAGCTGCCAATACTGTTCATTCTCCACCACTGCAACGAAAAAGAAATACACATTGTTTGTATAATAATAATAATGACAATAGTATTATAAAATAATTTCAGCAATGATTACCTAAACTGTTTTAATATAACTGAGTGTAGGCAAATGACAATTGGATGTTGAAATAGAAGGGATTGGAAAGGAGTATGGGAGAAAGAAAGGTAGGGGATGAAAGTAAGAAAGACTTAATGACAGAAGGAAAGGAGGTAGAGGGGGAAGAAGAAATGAAACTTATACTTGTGCAAAAAAGTTACAGCCAAGGAATATGATATTTTGAGGTTACAAACAAGACTCATTATTGCAGTCTTAGCTGTGTGTTGGCACTTAAATCTTAAATTTGTAATTAAATTGTAATCTGTAAATAATTACAAATGACAGAAGGTTGTGTAAGATTTTGAACAAAATAATAAATTTTTACACTTAACAGATTCAGGGATTAAATATTGCATGAACGTCCAAATGTTGAATATTGGCCAACATTTTTTGCCCTTCACCAACTATGGGAATGCTGGTAACACAGAATCATGCTAAGAACTCTACTAATCCTTGATTGACAAAAACAGCCAAAATCAATTCATGCTAATTCTTTAATCCTGCTACAAGCTTAACTTAGGCTTAACTTTATTTTGCTTTTAGTGTTTTATTTCTAACACTGTGATTGTGTTCTAATGATAAGAATCTCATTTCAGTTTCATTTCCATTTTGTTGCTCTGTAGGTCGTATCTCACTCGAAGCGCTTTAATGCCGAAGTCGTGATGCCTTACGTTCATAGTGAAGCAAATAATACCTGCTACTATGACACGAGGTACGACACACCGGCTCCCCTGTGTAGATATGGCATAGCTCATTTATAATGAAGACACTGTGAGCCTGATTTTGTTGGTTCTCTGGTAGCTGTGTTATAAATGGGCTATGCTGTATATTATCTGTACTCAGTGCTTCTTTTCTGGTGATACACAACAGTACACAATACTGGCACTTTTTTAATATGTACAACATGTTGTTATAATAAATTAATAGTGCTTTTGAAAAATATTGCACACTGATGATTGCATGATTTTTTTTTTTGTAATACAGAACATATAATTAAGTATACAGTACGTCATCATCATCCTCCATTTAAACCTCCAGTTCCAGCCGCAGTATATTGTATGGACCCTTACTTCTTCACATTCTACATGCCCGGTGCAACATACAGTTGTGAAAGCATTAAAGGATGCTATAAATTTAAAACTCCTTTAAGGTGGAAAGCAGTTGAAATTTAAAATGCAGCATAATTGAAGGGTTAGTAAGTCTAGACACAAATACTGCCACCTTTTCTCCAGAAAACAAGCACTGTATATATGGATGTATGTTTGCATGTGCAACACAACTTTCCAGATTGCTTTGACCAATTTAAAATCCCATCCTTCCTAGTCACTTTTCGTTGCATCTGTTAGCTGCTTTCTTGGTGAACACTTAACAGAAGCTGAACATCACTATTGCATAGAACAGCAGTAGGAACTGCAGTTTGTAGATGTGAATGTGTGAATCTGTTTTCAGTGTGTACCGACTGTTCTGCTGAGATAGGTCAGTCATCCTGACAGGGGAGATGCAAAGGGGCCCCTCAAGTCTTTCTTCCCTGCATATTATCTGCAACCATTTTTGTGCATCATCTGTAACATTCTACATGCAACTCATACATCTTCTTAACTGTCCCCCTTGGCATGCTAAACATGTTACACATCACCAGTTTCAACTGCAGACTTGCCACATCCATTTGTATTCATTGTGACACACCATGTCTCGAAGGTTATGTATTTCTTAGCCACTAAGGTCATGTAAATTTATTAAACTCCTGTCTCACCAGCAGTGATCTTGACTCTCTCCTTGGTGCTCACCCACAATGTTGGCATGAAGTATACCTTATGTGCCCCAGGCAAGAATTAATAGTTTCATTGGCTGTATCTTACTGCCCTTGTATGCAAGTCTAAAAGCACAGCACAGACCATACACTCACATCCTGCTCCCTACGGGGCCCAGGCAGAGCAGACCTTCCATTTTTTTTAACTACTGATCTGGCTGTGTTTTTCTGATATACTACTACTAACTGGGATGTGAACTTTAATCAAAATAATATCCTCTGATGTGATATAAACCCTCTACAGTATTCTGATGATGGTGTATGACATTTTAACTCATTGACTTTACGGGTTCTCTTCCATTGTGTGCATTGAAATAGTTTATGACTCTATGTTTTTCAGTATGTACAATGGGAAAAAGTAGATAAAGTCAATGAGTTAAAATGTGTGAATGCTTGTATGTGTAAACCCATGTACATATCTGTGGCATGAAGTGGGGAATCAGGGGCTGTATCTCGCATGGTAGGGACCTAATGTTGCTGCTTGGCAATGGTGTAGGTTATGTGATTGTTAGGGTTATAACTATCAGTGAAATTGTAAAGGTGTAACTCTTCTGAAAATTTTTTTCTGATATCAGCCATGGTGGAGGTCCCAATGGCAGCACAGACTGGGAGATTTCAGTAGTTTTTTCCCTTCTCAATCGCTCCCCTCCTGGTCACAATAGGTTGGTGACACTGACAGTTACAGAGAAGTAAACATACAGTATGGCTTCTTCACGCCCATCTACCCCTAAACCAGACCTCAGCAAACAATCTATAGCAAATATTTTGAAGGGCTGTATACCCAAGTGCCTTGTAATACAGTACACTGACTCAGTCTAGGATGTACCTGAACCCCCCTCTCTACCCCCCACATCCAGAAGATGTTTGACCCAACAGTAGGACCTGTAAAAAAAAAAAAAATCTTCCAGGCTGTAGCATGGTTCTGTTTTGGTTGCAACAACAATCTGATAAGCACAACAAGCAGCTTCTTAAGGTAAACCTCCTGGATTCATGCCCTCTGGTTATTGAATGCCATACCCTCATCCGTGCTGGGAGCGTGATCTATCACGCCCAGGTAGATGGTTGCTCAGACATAATCCCAGTTGGAATTATACTAGCTTGTCTGTAAAGCCTCTCATGCCTGTGACAAGTATGATGGAAAAGTATTACCCAGTGTACCAGTGTAAGAATTATGAAGCAAGCAAGATGCCGCTGCCTGCAATGTGAACCACCTGCTACAGTAACTATATTAAGCACCTCCAACTGTTATCTGATGTTTAATGTGGTGGCTTACAGTTACCATAATTATTGAAGTCACATCTTTCATGGTAGTTTTTCAATTCTGATCTTCATGAAATCACATTTAATATTTCAGATTTGAATCTCATATGATTTATTCTGACACTGCTGTAATGTAGGAATTGATGTCTGATTTGGGAAAGTTTCGTTACATTCACTTTATCATTATTATTATTTTAAAGAGGACAGTAAACTCACATACTGCCATGTGTCTTATGCAGTTAAGTCATTATTTCACTCCTTGAGCTTGTTGTAGCAGTAATGCAGTAATGTGCACTTCCTAGAGATTAAATCTTAACCTGCTGCTGCATACAGGAAACAAACCACAGACAGCAGCCTGCATACTAAATTCTGGTCATAGCACATAGATGGGAAGTCCTTTTTGTATTTCACTGATATAAGTGCAAACTGTTTTGCAGGTTATAACAACTATTGGCCCTGCCAAGCCTCAGCGTGTTGTGTCATCCAACAATAATTCTACAGTAACATCAGCAGAGCATCTAGACTCAGAATGCTGTCACTTGTTAGCAAGCAATGGTGCCACCACCACGGACATTGCTGTGCATGGATCTCCAAAGGCAGCCACTCCACCCCATAAGTTATGTCTTGAAACAAGTTTCACATCACTGCAGAGTCCGTCATCTGACATACATCAGAACTCCAGTCTCAACTCATCCACCTGCAGTCAGACTGTCTACAATACTGTGGCTGCTACTAATGGACGTGCTGTTGCAAGGTCCTTTAATAATGGACACCCTAACATCACTTCACCATTTTCACTCCATCCAGTCCTCTCATGGGAATATGCATCCCTTTTGGAGGAGCAGCTTCTACAAAGCTTCCACAACTACAGTAATGTTGGTAGCAGTGGTGGTATTAATGGTGGTCTATATTCATCTAATATATTTGGTGCCAACCAGGGAGGAGTAACAGACTCACAGAGGACAAAGAAAGTTGATCTGATTCATGATGACTGGTTTGGCCTAGCTCCACTTGCAACCCCAGAGTCTCTTTCTGAAGTGTCTAGCATTAGCTCCCGTGCCAGTAGCCTGATGCTTAACATTGACAGAACACTCAAAGACATGTTTGGACACCACAGGGGGTGCCTGCCTTCATATGTTGGCCATAGTAGTGGAGGAACTGCTGCTTCTCCATTATTGATGCATGGTGGACATGGAAGTACAGTTGGTGTTTCGTACCTGAACTCAAAATCACCACGAATCTTAAAAACTGGCTTAGTGAATATAAATTCTAGAGTTTCAAAGCCAGGTGCAGAAGCTGCAAAACTGACAAATTATTCATCTGGGGATGAAGACCTTAGTTTTGAATCTGCCCAGCAGCACGTTTCAAGTGATGATGGAAACTCATCACCTGATAACTGTAACAATTCAAACAATGAAGTGTTTGTTAGTGTCAAGGGCACTCCTTTCTCATCTGCAGACTCAGTTACTGTTAATGTGGATGTTCACCGAGATGGGAAACCCAACTCTCAGGTTAAAGCCACTTGTTCCCCTCCCTCTCATCCACTGTATTATAGTTCCAGTGGAGTTCCACAGCATACTCCCATAAGCAGTGCACTTTCCCTGACAGACACTTCAGTGGCAATCATCAGTTCATCCCCAAAACAGGTAACATTTGTCACACCACAAAATTCTGTGAGTGATGAATCAACAGGCAATACTTCAGACAGTCCACATTGCCAGCAAGACACGGTGTTAGTGGTAGCCAAACAAGCAGCTGATGATAATGGTAGGACAATGCTGGTACAAAACAGTGACACCACATCAGGCCTGGAAGGTATGATGGTATTGCATATTGGCAGGACATCCAAACATGTTCCTTCCGAAGGTGATTACACTCACAAACCCACCAGGGAAAGACTGCTGGCAGACATCAGGCACAATATGGCAGTGGGTGCTTTGGAAGAGGACCAACATAAAGATTCTGAGAGTCTTCACAAGAATGTCATGTACTTTGGGGATAGTTTCAGTGCAATTAAACCAACCTTCTCTTCTGCTGATACAAGTCCAGTTATGGATGACAATAGTTTCTGCAGCAGCACTGGCAATAACAACACAAAAGATTTCCAAGTGTGTGTTACCAACACTGAAAATATATTTCAGAAGCATAATGGTGATATCACGTCTTCATCATCAGTGCTGCAACATAAGAGTGCAAGTGATGTAGAAACCAGATTGATGGGTTCCACAAGACACCTTCCAGGCCACAGAATGAGTATCACTCACCTCCCTACCATGGAGCCATTGCCCCTGTTATCAAATATTGTAGAAGTTCATGACAAGGCAGCATATGCGCAGAAGAAATATGTTTGCCCTGTCACCTCAGTGGGTAAAGGGGAGAGCAGTGTGTAAGCCTGTTATATACTGTTTGTCTGTAAATTATGTTATAAAGAGTAGCTATTAAAATTGAATATATAAGTTTAAACTATGAAACTGGTGAGTTGTCTTAAGACTGTATGAGAAAATATTCCTCTTCTCCCATCATTTTGGAAGTTATCATTCTGTCAACTGCATCTTCAGGTTATGTTAACATTTACTGATTCATAATGTGTCAGTAGTAGGGGATTAAGACCTTCTGACACCCCTGGGCACCAAGTCTTTGAGAGTATTTCTTCATATTTCATAACGATATAAACTGTGGTACTATAATGAACAATCTTCTTTTATATATCACAATTACAAATATTTTTACTTGTTCATTCATGTTCTAAGTGTGTTGGCATCAGTGCAAGGTACATATTAAAATTTCATGGACCAACTTCAGTATTAGATACCCACTTATTTCATTTCACCTGTTAAATGACACCCATGACTATTCTAATGTGCATGAACACAGAACTGTTGTTACCAAATTTGCAGTCAAACTTGATAATGAACTCCTAACATATACTGCCTTGCAGTGACAAGTGGCACTGATATGGAAAGTGAGGTTGCAAACACTGATAGTGACTAATGTGCTTGATGGTGGTGAACGCAAAGAACAAATGTACAGAGTTATCCATTTTTAGGAATGTCATAATATGTAGTGAAAAAGAGAAATATGTTATGAGATCCTGTGGACTGTAACAGTATGATCACTTCAGTATATAAAGTAATATGTCTGTGACTGTCAATAAAATGCAGTCACACCCTAACCATGGTAATTTAAATATTTTCATTGTAGTTCACTTTCTTCTAGTGAAATGAAACCTGAAAGCACAAACTTTGTACAGCTAAAAGAAACTAAACCCTAAAATTTGTCACTCAAAATATACATCTCTCCATAATGTTCAAGCATTGCATGCTTGTAATTAGACATGTCTGTGATATATAACTTGACTTTCAGTTTCCTCTTGGCAACCCTGGTGTGTGTAACATAACATGGCATGATAGAATTAAGTCATGAACATAAAGACGCCCACTGAGAAAACTCTGTATTAGACTTCCAATGCCACTTTGGTGAAAATATGTTGATTATAAGTGGATACCTGATTCTGGAATAGTACTGGTACATCCCACTGTGCTCTACTTAAGGGCATGTACAAGTCACAGTCAATTATTATTGAAGTCAGCATAATTAACACACTTATTACTGTCAGTGTTCATAATACATGTTTAGGCTATGTCCAAGCCACACCAAGGAATCTTATTTTCATGCAAATCAGTATCCCACACACACACACACATACACACTGCCAATTATATTGGGGTGATTATGGGATCCTAAGTTATAAGACTGGATGTTGATGATGTTTAAAAAAATGTATATCCTAAATTTCATGACACACAAACATAAGTAACTGACTGCTGCAGAGAACCACGATGCATGATTATAGTAGTTTTAATTAACTAATTCCTCTTCTTCCCTTCATCATTGTGGCTTTGGAGATTGCTGGCATATTTGGATTCCTGTGGAACAAGCCAGTGACTTACAAGGGATGACTTGAACATTTGGTCAATCTCCATGATAACTGAAGAATAAAAACCAACTAGATGCTACTTATTATTTTATTGTACTTCTTATAGGTTCAACATGTTTCGGGCATTACTATGCCCATCATCATGAACTTGTGACTGTAATGTTGATTACCACATTGGTCGTTTCGTTCTGTAAAGATGGAAGCGGTAGCGTTAATGTAAAATTATGGTTCTTAGTGGGGTATGTTTGGTGTGAAGTGTTTTGTCGCTTGGTTGTAGCAGGTAATGTGTTTCTATTATTTAATTTTAATAGCTGTGATCCTTTATGCATGGTGATTGTAGTGTTCTGTTGTGTGTAGTGTGTTTCATTAGTGGATTGGTAATTCGATGTGTTGTTAGTGTTAATTAGTACTGTGAATCTGAAACTGTACATACCTTGGTTTGCTGTAGATTGAAGGTTAGGTACGGGTAGGCTGGAGTAGTGTCTGGGATGCAGGCTAAAGCATGACTGGTCTTTTCATGTAGTATGTGGGGGCTGGGGGTTACCAAGGTATGTACAATGTATGTACAATTTCAGATTCACAATACTAATTAACACTAACAACACATCGAATTACCAATCCACTAATGAAACACACTACACACAACAGAACACTACAATCACCACACATAAAGGATCACAGTTATTAAAATTAAAATTAATAGAAACATGTTAGCAGCTACAACCAAACAACAAAACACTTCACACCAAACATACACCACTAAGAACCATAATTTTACATTAACACTACTGCTTCCATCTTTACAGAATGAAACGACCGTTGTGGTAATCAACATCATAGTCACGAGCTCCTGATGATGGGCATAGTAATGCCCGAAACATGTTGAAAATAATAAGTAGCATCTAGTTGGTTTTTATTCTTCAGTTATCACAATTATGCATGGTCCAACAAACATCAAATCTCCACGTCTGTACCTCAGTCACTCACCAATAGGCAGGAACAGTTGCAGTTTTTGGCTGCTAAATAAATGGCTGTGGTGTTCCACCCTTCTTACTCACCTGAATTGGACCTTTCAGATTTGTTCTTGTTTCCAAGGATGGAATTGCAGCTATGAGTGTATTGTTTCAAGGATGCATCAACAATCACTGACTGTCCTACACTCGGTTCCAGAAAGGTCCAGCAGTGGTAGAAATTCTGGACAAGTTGCTGAAACTTGGAAGGGCACAACAACCAATAACAAAGGCAAGTGTACATTTCATCTGTGAAGCCCTTTAAATTTGTTTGGCAGTAAAAATATTTTAAATTGTTGTTTGTACTTTCTTCAGCTCTACATATCACAATGTCAGCAGCTAATGATCATATGATGGGAATCTGCCAGCTGTCAAAGCTTAAAGGCAGTGGAGACCGCACTCCTTGAAGGTGCAGCAGACACTAGGTGGGACAGCATAGATTATGTTTACACACCTACTTGCCAGTGTATTGTTCCAGGTTTACTGGGTGACAACTAAGCAGCATATTGTGCTTCGGTACAACGCTTATGGTATATCTGTACAACTATAGTGACTGCCAACTAAAACAGCCCGACTTGGCTATTTTCTGAAAAGGAGAGCTTGGGCTTAGGCTAGATCCACTTTGTTGAAGGGGGTCATGTAGACAAAATTCATAGGCAAACCAAAATATCCATTCCTGCCTGTCAAAAACCCTTCACCTCAGGAAAATCCCACAAACAGGCAAGACTATCAAACCTTAGGCACCAAGGTGCCTGTCCAGCCTTTCTGACATGGTTTGGCATGAACTATCAAGGCAGTTGCCTCTGGCGTAGATCACCAATCTGCCCGAGACCTTTCCCATTGTGGCCTGTGTTGAGAGATATGCTGTGAGCTCCCACTGGTCTCTTCTCCACCAATTAGAGAGGAAAGATAACAAGTTGTCCTCAAAGCTGTTATCCCCTTTGTAGCTGAGTACAGGTAAATGATCTCATACTCACCAACATGCCTGCCCAATTAGTATGATATGCTGTGAGCTCCCACTGGTCTCTTCTCCACCAATTAGAGAGGAAAGATAACAAGCTGTCCTCAAAGCTGTTATCCCCTTTGTAGCTGAGTACAGGTAAACGATCTCATACTCACCAACATGCCTGCCCAATTAGTATCATATGACATTTATTAATTTTGGATAGGTTTGCCCCCAATGGCAGCGGTCAGTACACTTGTACAAAAATAGGAAAGAGACAGCTATATACAAAAGGAGAAACAATACACAAAACAATACTAAATGCAGAATACACAAAATAGAAAACAAACATACAAAACAAGACAACAAACATAAAAAGAATATTAAAATATGTAAGACGAGTAATTAGAAAATAACAAACAGAAGCAAATAATGAGACATTGTACTACACAGAACCTACATACAGCTACTTAAATATAAATCAATGATAATATACACATTTCACCCAAGATCATCACTTCACTTCACTTCGCTTCACTTCACATCACTTCACGACACTTAACTCCCTATATTTCATGTCCCTGCACTTTTGGACGTTTCATCACCACGCCTCAAAAACCCTTCATTTATCCTCACTTATAATTACGTTCTTAACCCTCTTTCTAAAAATAAGTTATTTAAAGGGGAAAGTCTCTAGCGCCACTGCAGGCAGTTGATTCCACAGTTTGATTGTCCTATACACAACGGAGTATTTACTGATGTCTGTTTGTTTCCTGGTCCTAATTTTACGATCATGATCATTCCTGCCGAAGTAGCATAGTCCTTTTAACCTGTCCCGTATAGATTTCCATGCCCATTCTCTGGTGTTATGCTCTGAACAGGGCGCAAATGCCAGTTATCATTCTACGTTGCACCAAGGTTTCCTAGCCCGAATTGTTTGTATGATGGGATGTATCTCTATTCACATCAAGTCCTAAGATTCTCATTCTAAATTTGCCACTGAACAGGCAGCTGACATTAAGATCCTTGTCTGCAGTACCCTTGAATATTACATTGTACCCGTCTTGGTTCTAAGGCATCTAAGAAGCCACCACTAGACTCCACTGTAGTACTGGTCGAACAAAGCACGAAAATTTCCAGTGCAGATGCTGGCAAAGCGGTCTCAATGTGGCAAAGGTGGATGCAGAGAATGATGTGTGGAGGTGCCTAGTTTAGCGCAATGGGCAGAAGAGTGTGGGCATCACAGTGCCAGGGTGCTCTGTCCAGTCCACACTTCTGACAACATGGATGAGCATGGTGAAGGCGTCAACTTTGGAGCATGACTACAAGCCTTGAACATGTTCCCCACCAGGTAGAAGATGTAGTATGCCCTACAGTTGTAGGCACTGACAGAAACCTTCATGTATTTCCATGTTGCCTCTGTAGTACTGGTGTTAGAACAGTATGTGCACCTACGAAGGCGATGCTGTGAGTTGTTGTGTGATGCGTGAACCCCCATCACCAAGATGAATGTAGGCTGCCCAGCAGTCACTAATGATAGTGGTGCCATGTGGGATCTACCTCTTGATGACAACAAGCAATGTATTAGTGGAACAGTTGGGGACAATTGCAAGAAAGGACCTTCTCCCCGACGCCCGCTTGATACCTGCAAACACCCACGTTGCATTGCGCAACCTGACGCGATTGTGCTGGTGTCTGCCAAAGCAGTTTCATCAATTTCCACAATCTTCCCAGTCCCCCCCCAGCACAGTCCTGCGGCAGACCTGTATCCATTCAGCGGCGGTGCAGAGGTAAACTTGTAGTTCAAGACGGATAGATGAGCGTGAATCTTGTGCATGATACCAGAGGAGTATGATGTTCATTACGGTCAAATGGGTGCCAGTGATCAACAACGAGTGCTGAATGCTGCCAGGTCTGGACCACTACCGCACATCCGCGTGTGAGGACGGGCACTGCGTGTCTGCAGGTAGCAGACGAACCTCTTTAACCTCTTAACTGGGTCTTTACTGGGCTGCTGGTGTAACCTGCCCTGGGTATTTAAATTTAAATGCCCATTGTTCCTTGTTTCTATAAAGCAAGAGGAGCAGTGCAAACATAATGGGGTTTTCTTTCAATATGTAATGAAAACCTGATGTAAAGATGAAATGCAGCTTTTATTCACAAT
>Ga0123357_10001672_pt1 | contig 23842 bp, 19 predicted proteins | sample TergutEmb28metaG_FD_89873 | JGI IMG/M metagenome (GOLD analysis project Ga0123357, IMG submission 89873) | Embiratermes neotenicus P4 segment gut microbial communities from Petit-Saut dam, French Guiana - Emb289 P4 | ecosystem: Host-associated > Arthropoda: Insects > Digestive system > Gut ... | reverse complement strand
GTGCGGGCGAAGATCACGACCGCAGGCTGCCGCCGGTCTTGCGCGTGATTTCGCCGATGATTTTGGCGGCCACCGCGTCGATCTCGAGATCGGTCAGAGTCTTCTCGCGTGGCTGCAGGGTGACGGCGATTGCGATCGATTTTGAACCCTCGGCAATGCCCTTGCCCTCATAGACGTCGAAGACCGTGACGTCGGTGATCAGCTTCCTGTCGACGGCGAGCGCCATGCGCTGGATGTCGGCGGCGCTGACGCTGTGATCGACAATGAAGGCGAAGTCGCGCGACACCGGGTGGAAGGGCCACAGTTCAATCGCGGCTCTGGCCTGGCTGGTCTTCCTGCGGCCCTCGGGAATGCGGTCGAGAAAGACCTCGAAGACCATCAGCGGGCCATCGGCGCGGAGCGTCTCAAGCGCGCGGGGATGCATCTCACCGAACCAGCCGAGGATGGCCTTGCCGATCCGGATCACGCCCGAGCGCCCGGGATGGAGCCAGGGTTCGGAGGCGGCTGCGATCTGGAGGCCCGCCATCGGCGCGGCTGCGGCGGCCAGCGCCGCCAGCGCGTCGGCCTTGACGTCGAAAGGTGAGGCCGCAACCGATCCCGACCAGTGCCGCCCCATGCCGGCAGGGGTGGCAAAACCACGGCGCAGGCCGGCGGCAGCCAGCAGTTGGTCTTTGGGTTGGTCGCCAGTGAAGACCTCGCCGAGTTCAAACAGTGCGAGGTCGCCAAAGCCGCGATCGGCATTGGCCTGGGCGGCGGCAATCAGGCCCGGCAACAGGCTTGGCCGCATGTCGGAAAGTTCGGCGGCGATCGGGTTGGCAAGCTCAAGTTCAGCTCCCCCGCCGCCGAAGAGCCGGGCTGCGGGTTTGGCAATGAAAGACCAGGTCACGGCCTCGACCATGCCGCGCGAGGCCAGCGTGCGCCGGGCTCTGCGGCTGCGCAGCTGGAGTGGTTTGAGGACCGGCCGTCGGCCGTCGGCACCGCGCTCGAAAGCGGTCTCGGGTACGTTGTCGACCCCGAAAATACGGATGATCTCTTCGACGATGTCGGATTTGCCGTGAACATCGCTGCGCCAGGACGGCACCGTGATGGTCAGTTCGGACTTGCCAGCCTCAACCATGAAACCGAGATCGGCGAGAATGCGGAGGATCGAAGCCCGCGGCACTTCGATGCCGGTCAGGCGCCGGATTTCCGAAAGCGGAAAGGCGATCACGCGGGGTGGCGGCGTGGTCGAGCCGACAAGGACCCGCTTCGACGGCGTGCCGCCGCAGATGTCGATGACCATCTGCGTGGCAAGATCGAGTCCGGGCACGGTGAAGGCGGGATCGACACCGCGCTCGAAGCGGTAGCGGGCGTCGGAATGGATGGCCAGGCGGCGTCCGGTCTGGGCGATATTGATCTCGTTCCACAGCGCCGATTCGATCAGCACGTCGGTGGTGGCCTCGTCGCAGCCGGAGGCTTCAGCGCCCATGATGCCGCCGAGGGATTCAACGCCGCTGTCGTCGGCGATGATGCAGACATTGCTGTCGAGCGCATAGTCGCGCCCGTCAAGCGCGCGCAGGCTTTCCCCGTCGCGGGCGCGGCGCACCACCAGATTGCCTTTGACCTTGCCGGCATCGAAGACATGGAGCGGGCGTCCGCGGTCGTGGGTCATGTAGTTGGTGATGTCGACCAGAGCGTTGATCGGGCGCAGCCCGATCGCCGTGAGACGCTTGCGCATCCACTCCGGGGAGGTGGCGTTCTTCACCCCGCGCACCAGGCGCAGAGTGAAGGCCGGACACAGGCTGGCATCCTCGATTGCCACCGTGACCGGGCAGGGAAATCTGCCTTCAACCGGGACAGTGACCGTTTCCCGCAGCTGGCCGAGGCCGGCGGCGGCGAGGTCACGGGCGATGCCATGGATGCTGGTGCAGTCCTGGCGGTTCGGCGTCAGATTGATCTCGAAGACCGGGTCGGCGAGGCCAGCCCAGACTGCATAGGGCGTACCGATGGCGGCGTCGGCGGGCAGTTCCATGATGCCGTCATGGTCCTCGGAGATCCCGAGCTCGGCGGCTGAGCACAGCATGCCGCGACTTTCAACGCCGCGGATGACGCCGACGGAGAGCGTAATGCCCTTGCCCGGGATGGTGGTGCCGGGAGCGGCGAAGACGGTGACGAGACCGGTGCGGGCGTTGGGCGCGCCGCACACCACCTGCACCGGACTGCCGTTGCCGGTGTCGACCATGCACAGCTGCAGCCGGTCGGCATTGGGATGGGGGGCGGCCGATATCACCTTTGCGATGGTGAAGGGTGCCAGCTCTGTGGCCTTGTCGGTGAGATTTTCGACCTCCAGCCCGATCATGGTGAGCCTGTCGGCGATGGTCTCGACCGCAGCGTCGGTCTCAAGATGGTCCTTCAGCCAGGACAGCGTAAATTTCACGGCGCGCCTCGTTTAAGGAGAAAATGCCGAAAGCTCCGGCCATGCCGGGCCGTCGGAATGGGGCCCTGCGCTCCCTTCAGGCAGCAGTCAGGAACTCAGGCCGCCGGAAAGCGTCGGGATGTCGAAGGGTTTGAAGCCGTAATGCGACAGCCAGCGCATGTCGCCGTCGAAGAACTGGCGCAGGTCGCTCATGCCGTATTTGAGCATGGCGATGCGGTCGATGCCCATGCCCCAGGCAAAGCCCTGATACTCGTCGGGATCAATGCCGCAGGCGGTGAGTACATTGGGATGGACCATGCCGCAGCCCAGGATCTCGAGCCAGTCGCTGCCCTCGCCGAAACGAATCTCGTTTTTGTCGCGTCGACACTGAACGTCGACCTCCAGCGAGGGCTCGGTGAAGGGGAAGAAGGAAGGGCGGAAGCGCATGTTGATTTCATTGACCTCGAAGAAGGTCTTGCAGAATTCGTGGAGGATCCATTTGAGGTGACCGAGATGCGACCCCTTGTCGATCACCAGGCCCTCGACCTGGTGAAACTGCGGCGTGTGGGTGGCGTCCGAATCGGTGCGATAGGTGCGGCCCGGGCAGATCACCCGGATCGGCGGCTTCTGGCTCAGCATGGTGCGCACCTGGACCGGGGAGGTGTGGGTCCGCAGCAGCATCCGAGAGCCGTCGTCTCTGGGCTGGAAAAAAAACGTGTCGTGCATCTCGCGGGCGGGGTGGCCCACAGGGAAATTGAGCCGGGTGAAGTTGTAGTCGTCGGTTTCGATATCGGGCCCCTCGGCGACCGAAAATCCCATATCGGCAAAAATGATCGTCAGTTCGTCCCACACCTGGCTTAAGGGGTGGATGCGCCCGCTCTCGCTCGGCGGCTCGCGCAGGCCCAGGGTGACATCGATGGTCTCGCGCGCGAGCCTGGCGTCGAGCGCGGCGGCTTTGAGCACCTCGCGGCGGCCGCTGAGCGCCGCGGCGATCCTGTCCCTTGCCTGATTGATCGCCGCGCCTTCGCTCCTGCGCTGTTCGGGGGCCATTTTGCCGAGCGTGGCGAGCAGTGCCGAGATCGAGCCCTTTTTGCCCAGCGCAGCAACCCGCACTGCTTCCAGCGCCGCCTCGTCGCGCGCCTGGGAAATCTGCTCAAGGATGGCTTGTTCCAGTGTTGTCAGATCAGACACGTCAGATCCTTAACCGAAATCGTTGGTGACAGAAGGCAGGGCGAGACCATGAGCCCGGACATTCGGGTCCAGGCCTGACTTCACGCTGCCACCGATCAGGCGGTCGCGGCCGGGGGCAGAAGCGGCAATGGCGCCGGCAGGCGGCCAGTCATGCCCTGGCGGCGACGGCTCTGAAGGACAACAGGCGAAACAGGCGTGTTTTGCCCGCCTGGGCTCAGGCGAGAGCCGCTTTGGCCTTCTCGGCGATGGCCTGGAACGCTGCCGGTTCGCGGATCGCCAGATCCGACAGCACCTTGCGGTCGACGATGATGCCCGATTTGGCGAGGCCGTCGATGAAGCGGCTATAGGTCAAGCCGAAGGGGCGGACCGCGGCGTTGATGCGCTGAATCCACAGGGCACGGAAGGTGCGCTTGCGCCGTTTGCGGTTACGGAAAGCGTATTGGGCGGCTTTCTCGACCGCAGGCTTGGAGGCGCGGATGGTATTCTTGCGGCGCCCGGAATAACCCTTGGCGGCCTTGTAGATTTTCTTGTGCTTGGCGTGGGCGGTCACACCGCGTTTGACGCGAGCCATGACGGGATCCTTGACAGATGACGGGTTTCAAAAGGGCAGCGGTGTGGCCGCTGCGCAGACGATTTCAGGGGGAGAAAAACTTCACTCGTGGGGCATGAAGTATTTCTTGATATTGTCCCCGTCGGTCTTGAACAGCACGCGGGTGCCGCGCAGCTGCCGGATCTGCTTTTTTGTCCGTTTTATCATGCCGTGACGCTTGCCGCGCTGGGCATGCATCACCTTGCCGTTGGCCGTTACCTTGAAGCGCTTTTTGGCGCCCGATTTCGTCTTCAACTTGGGCATTTGGCTCTCCTGTTGCCGAAACCAGCCGCCCCCCGGAAAGAGAGCGGACAGGCCGGCTGGAATGCTCGCTAGAGCGTTGAATGCGCGTCTCATGGTGCCTTTGTCAGGTACCGGCGCGCGGATCACTGCCACGGCAGCCCTTGAAATCAGCCGGGCGATGAAGGATTTCGCTTATGGCAGAGAAGCGACCGTCTGGCAACGATTTTGCGTTGTCGCAGATCCCCGCACGCCCCGGCCCTGATCAGGGGGCGAGGCGGCATGGCTGGAGGGGCGGGCGGCGCTAGCGGGGCGCCAGCACCATCACCACCTGGCGGCCCTCGAATTTGGCGTCCTGCTCGACTTTGGCCAGCTCGGAAACGTCGGTCTTGATCTTGTCAAGAAGCTTGGTGCCGATTTCCTGGTGCGCCATTTCCCGGCCACGGTAGCGCAAGGTGATCTTGACCTTGTCCCCCTCCTCGAAAAAGCGCAGCATGGCACGCATCTTCACGTCATAGTCGTGATCGTCGATCATGGGCCGCAGCTTGATCTCCTTGATCTCGACGGTTTTCTGCCGCTTGCGTGCTTCCGCGGCCTTTTTCTGCGCGGAATATTTGTACTTCCCGTAGTCCATGATCTTGCACACGGGAGGGACGGTGTTCGGCGAAATCTCGACCAGATCCATGCCCGCTTCCTGGGCCATGCGAATGGCCAGCATGGTCTCGACGGTGCCCAAATTCTGGCCGTGTTGATCAATCAGCTGGATCTGTGCATTGCGGATGTCGTCATTGACGCGCGGCCCGTCTTTGACGGCCGCGGGCTGAGCTCTGTTAGGACGGCGAATGGGTGGTTCTCCAAAGATTGCGGATGAAGACAGTCAGTCTGAAGGATGATGGGGTGGCAGGCAAGCGAGTCACCCCCAAAAGCGACCGAAAAACCTCAAATTGAGGAATTTTTGTCACGCCTTTCCAGTGTAACGCCCGAGATAGGGTTCTTGTTCCCCATCGGCAAGCATTCTTCGGCGAGACATGGCCAGGCATTCTCCGGCTCGGAGCGGAACCCCGCGGGTTGCCCTTGACTTCGCCAGTGTGTTCCCGATCACCATTGTCCCTGAGGCCGCGCTGCAGATGATTCGGACCCTTGCCGCGACCCGACGCGATTATAAGGATGGGTGCACCGGTTTCAGAATCGTGAACAGGTGAGAAATAAGGTTTCGTTATCCATGTCGACAGATTCAGCCGGCCCGGCGCCGGTTTTCGTCACCATGGCCCGCCCCGCACGCCGGATTGCAGTCCGTCGCCGTCCGGGCCAGGGCTGCGGGGTGTTCTGGCTTGGCGGCTTCACCTCTGACATGCAGGGTATCAAGGCGGTTTCGCTTGACGCCTGGGCCGCCGCAGCGGGGCGGCCGATGGTCCGTTTTGACTATTCGGGTCATGGCGAATCGGACGGTGAGTTCCGGGACGGCACCATGGGGCGCTGGCTCGAGGAAAGCCTCACGGTGTTTGAGCGTTTCTGCGTCGGGCCGCAGATCGTGGTCGGCTCGTCGATGGGGGGGTGGATGGCGCTGTTGCTGGCCCGCGAAATCAGGAGGCGGGAGATGGCGGCTGCGCCGGGTGGGGCGACCATCGCACGCCTGGTTCTGATCGCTCCGGCCGTGGACATGACCGAGGAGCTGATGTGGAAGAATTTTCCCCCCGAGATCCGAGAGGAGATCGAGACATCCGGGGTCTGGATGATGCCCTCGGGCGAGGAGGTTACACCGGTGACCCGGGATCTGATCCGCGATGGCCGCCAGCATCTGCTGCTGGGATCGGCGATCGATGTCGGCTGCCCGCTCACCATTCTCCAGGGCGGACAGGACCGTGTGGTGCCGTGGCGTCACGCCTTTGCCCTGCTGGAGCGCCTGCCCGCCGATGATGTCGTGCTCACCCTGATCCAGGATGGCGATCACCGCCTGTCACGGCCGCAGGACATCACCCGGCTGCTCCATGCGGTCGCCGAACCCGTGCCGCAGGATCCCTAGAACAGGCGTCTGGAAAAGCAGGCGGGTTCAAGAAGGTTCGGGTTTTCCCGTCTTTCCGTGGCGCCTGCAGGCTCAACCCGCTTTGGGGGCGGAAGCGGCGGCGGTCAGTTTCTTTTCGATCTGGCGCTTGAGTTCGAGGGCGCGGGCCGAAAGGCTGGTGGCGCGGGCCTTGAGCATATAGGCGTCAAAGCCGCCATTATGGTCGACGCTCTTGATCGCGTTCGACGACACCCTGAGCCGCACATTGCGCCCCAGCGCCTCGGACTGGAAGGTCACGCTGCAGAGATTAGGCAGGAAGCGCCGTTTGGTCTTGATGTTGGAGTGGCTGACCTTGTGGCCGACCTGGGGGCCTTTGGCCGTCAGTTCGCAGCGGCGTGACATTTCGAAGTCCTTTCCATCCCCCATTGTCGGATTGCGGCAGCCATGCAGAAAGGCGCCACGGGGGTCAAAATCTCTGTCCTTGCGGGGAGCGCGGCAAGCTATAGGGGGACTTGAGCCCGTCGTCAAGATTTCGCCCCCGCTCGGGGGTAGCCTGGCGCCATCGCTTTTCGAAATTGTCCCGAATTTGGCTGGACAGCGGCTTCTCCCCATGTCTCATTCCCTTCGAATGCCTTGACCGCAGTCCGTTGCAACCTCCCGGAGTGGATCCCCTCGTGCATATCTCAGCCTTTCTCCCGCCCCGGTTGCGGCCAGGAACGAGCCAGGTTTCCATGGCGCTGTGCGCCGGTCTGTTCGTTCTCGGCATTGGTTCCATCCTGGTCCCCGGACTGAGCGCTCCTGCGGCCGCGCAGGCGCGGCTGGAAGCGAAATACAACGCCACACTGGCGGGGATTCCGGTCGGAAAGGGGACCTGGACGGTCTCTATCCAGGAGGATCAGTTCTCGGCGGCGGTCACCGGGGAGACCGCGGGACTGGCCAATGTATTCACCAGCGGTTCCGGTTCCGGCACCGTCCAGGGATTGCTGGCGGATGGTGCATTGGCGGCGACGGTTTACCGTGCCTCGACCGTGACCGCGAAGAAAAGCGAGCAGGTCTTCATCGCGCTCGACCGGTTCACCGTGAAGGAGTCCTCGATCGTTCCCGAGCCGCCGCGCGATCCGGATCGCATTCCGGTAACCGAGGCCCATCGCCGCGCGGTGTTTGATCCGATGTCGGCGTCCCTCGTCCGGGTCCCGGGCAACAGCGACCTCCTTACACCGGAGGCCTGCCATGCCAGTGCGCCGGTGTTCGACGGCCGCATGCGCTATGATCTCAGTCTTGGCTTCAAGCGCATGGAAACGGTGAAGGCGGAGAAGGGCTATCGCGGGCCCGTCCTGGTGTGCGCGCTGTATTTTGTGCCGGTGGCGGGCTATATCCCCGATCGCCCGGTGATCAAATATCTTGCCGCCGAGCGCAATATCGAGGTTGCGCTGGCACCGATGGTCGGCACCCGCTTCCTGGCGCCGTTCTGGGTCAAGATCCCGACCCCGCTCGGACCGGCACGGCTCGAGGCGACGCATTTCTCGGTATTGCCGCTGCTGCCAAAACCGCAATAGGACGCCGGCACCCGGTGCGGGGCGCGATTTCCCGAGGGCAGAAGCTGCGCCTTGGCTCGAACCATGGGAACTGCGCAGGTCGAGCAAAGGCGGTGGGTACGCGGCTCGAAATCCGGAAAAATTGCGCCTCTCCAATCGGGATGGTGATCCATTCGCCACGAATCACCTCCATCAGGGAGGGCGACTGAGCCTCGACAGCCTCAAAAAGGGGACAGTCAGTCGCTCCAGAAATGGAACGCGGGCAGAAACGAACTATGTAGTGGCGCTCTGAGACGAAAGGAGCAGGCGCGGGATGAGGAATTCCGCCGATCTCTCAGGACGCGGCAACGCCTGGCAGCGGACATGAAACAGTCATGGATCTGCACTGGGGGCGGCCATTGCCGCGAGGCCCGGATTTCATAGCGTGCGCAGCCTCCCTGCGGTTGTACTGGCGGCAGGCCGGGGGCGAGCGCGAGGATGGGCGGGACCATCCACCAGCAGATGAACTATGTCCCGGCTACACCCAGTGGTGGTGATTGTTGCTGAGTTCCTTTCGACCCGCGTTCCATTTCTGGAACGACTGAACTGTGTCCCGTTTTGACGTTTTCGAGGCCCAGCCTCCATTCCTGATGGCGTTGATTCGTGGCAAATGGGTGACCATCCCGCAATTTTTCGAAGGATTTCGAGCCGCCCCTTTGTCCGACCTGGGCAGTTACATGAGTTCAAAGAAGTTCCGCGAGGGTGCCCGCCGATCCTTAAGTCGACGGCGACCGGGCCGGGAGCGGCGTCCTTCCGGCAGGAGTGCCGGTTCCTCCTGCGGGAAGGCAGAAGTCGCAGCCGGGGTTGCGAAAGCGCAGGGCGGCCATGATGTGAGGGGCGGTCGGAAGGCCGGGAAGCCCGCAACAGGAGCATTGACTTCCTTTCGATTCTGATTCGACAGAGAGGAACCTGAAATTTTAATCAACTCATCGGTGGCGGACGTGCCACCAAGCCGGCGTCGCCCCGATCTGGTGTCATTGCTGGCGAAGATCACGACATGTTGAGGGAACGAATCCGGAAACGGCATCGAGTCAGTGATTCGGACGCGATTCGTTCCCGCCCCGTTCCGAAGCTTAATCTCAGCTCCGAAACTGTCGCATTGTGAAACAGTTAGGCCTGGACGAAAGTTGCTGACGATGCCATTCCTCCCCTCCCGTCGAGGCGAACCGGTAAGCGGCCATGGGGTTTCAGCGGTGCTGGGTCCGACCAATACCGGCAAGACCCATCTCGCGATTGAGCGCATGCTGGCGCATTCCTCCGGCATCATCGGCCTGCCGCTGCGCCTGCTGGCGCGCGAGGTCTACAACAAGATTGCTGCCCGCGTCGGCGAGGACGCTGTGGCACTGGTCACCGGCGAGGAGAAGATCAAGCCGCGTGCGCCACGTTTCTGGGTGGCGACCGTGGAGGCGATGCCGCGCGATCTCGATGTCTCCTTCCTTGCCGTCGATGAGGTTCAGATCGCGGCCGATCTTGAGCGCGGCCACGTCTTCACCGACCGCATTCTTCATCGTCGGGGCCGTGACGAGACGCTGCTGCTCGGCGCTGCAACGATGCGCCCGCTCCTGGAGCGCCTGCTGCCCGGGGTGACGATGATCACGCGCCCGAGGTTGTCGCAGCTGGAATTTGCGGGCGACCGCAAGCTCACCCGCCAGCCCCGGCGCACCGCAATCGTCGCCTTCGCGGCGGAGGAAGTCTATGGCATCGCCGAACTGATCCGCCGCCAGCATGGCGGCGCCGCAGTGGTTCTGGGCTCGCTGTCGCCGCGCACACGCAATGCGCAGGTGGCGATGTTCCAGAATGGCGACGTCGATTACCTGGTGGCGACCGACGCCATCGGCATGGGCCTCAATCTCGATGTCGATCACGTTGCCTTTGCCTCCGACCGCAAATTCGACGGCTATCAGTTCCGCACCCTGACGCCGGCGGAATTCGCGCAGATCGCCGGTCGCGCCGGCCGGGCCTTGCGCAACGGTACTTTCGGTACCACCGGGCGCTGTGCGCCGTTCCCGCCCGAACTGGTCAATGCGTTGCAGAACCACAGCTTTGACGCGGTGAAGGGACTGCAGTGGAGGAATTCCCGGCTCGATTTCTCCTCGCTGGCCGCCCTTTTGCAGTCGCTGGCGCTGCCCTCGGGGCACGAGGCGCTGACCCGCGCCCCGGTTGCGGAGGATGTGCGCGTCCTTGAACAGCTTGCCCGCGACAGCGAACTGCGCGACCAGGCACAGGGCAGGGCGGCGGTGGAGCGGCTGTGGGAGGCCTGCCAGGTGCCGGATTATCGCAAGGTATCGTCGGCCGCCCATGCCGAACTCGTGACCACGCTGTTCGGCTTCCTGATGTCCCGGGGCTGCATTCCCGATGCCTGGTTTGCGGCCCAGGTGGAGCAGACCGACCGCGTCGACGGGGATATTGATACGCTGTCGGGACGGATCGCGCAGATCCGGAGCTGGACCTTCGTCGCCAACCGCCCGGACTGGCTCCGCGACCCCGATCACTGGCAGGGGGTGACGCGGGAGATCGAAAATAAATTGTCCGATGCCCTCCATGAACGACTGACAGAGCGTTTCGTTGATCGCCGGACCAGTGTATTGATGCGTCGGCTGCGGGAGAAGATGAGCTTGAATACGGAAATCGGCAAGACGGGTGACGTCATCGTTGAGGGCCACATGATCGGCCGGCTCGACGGCTTCACCTTTGCGCCCGATGCGGCAGCCGCCGGATCGGAAGCGAAGACGCTGCAGGCGGCTGCCCAGCAGGTGGTGGCGGCGGAGATCAGCGCACGCGCGGAAAAACTGAGCGGAGCGGCTGATGAGCAGTTCGTGCTCACGGCGGACGGCACCATCCGCTGGACCGGCGACGCGGTGGCGCGACTGGTGCCGGCTGAGGAGACGCTGCGGCCTCGCCTGCGCATCATCTCCGATGAACGGCTGACCGGCACGGCACGGGAGAAAGTGCAGGAGCGGCTCGATCTGTGGCTCAGGACATATATCGAAAAAGTCCTGGGGCCGCTGTTTGAACTGTCCAGGGCCGAGGACATCACCGGCATTGCGCGCGGCATCGCCTATCAGCTGGTGGAGGCGCTCGGTGTGCTGGAGCGCCAGCGCATTGCCGCCGAACTCAAGACCCTCGATCAGCCGTCACGGGCGCTGTTGCGCAAATACGGTGCGCGCTTCGGGGCCTATCACATCTACGTCGCCGGGTTGCTCAAACCGGTGGCGCGCTCGCTGGCGGCGCTGCTGTGGGCGCTGCGGCACGACAATGTCGATCTCGCCGCGCTGTCGGGCGCCCAACATCTGGCATCCACCGGCCGCACCTCGTTTCCGACCGACAAGAGCCTGCCGCGGGAGGCCTATCGCGTCCTCGGTTACAGGCAATGCGGCGAACGCGCCGTGCGTGTCGATATCCTGGAGCGGCTTGCCGATCTGATCCGGCCGGCACTGGGCTGGCGTCCGGCCTCGCCCGGCGAAAAGCCGGCGGGTGCCTTTGACGGACGCGGTTTTGTGGTGACGGCGGCGATGACCTCGCTTGCCGGTTCGGCCGGGGAGGACTTTGCCTCGATTCTGCGCGCGCTGGGCTATCGTATGGAGAAGCGACCGGCGTTGCCGGAGCCGGTGGCGGCGTCCGCGATGGCGGCGTCGGAGGCTGCCGGATCCGTGATTTCCGAACCCGATGTGGCTGCTGGCGACCCGCCGGACAACGACTCCGGAGATGCGGACCCGAATACCGCCGCCGCGGCCGATGTCGAGCCGGGCGAAGCCGGAGAGACCGGGAGCGCCACTCTCAGGGAGGGGGATGTCGCGCCGGGCGAGACGCCAGCAGTCGTGACAGAGCCAGCGCAGTCTGACGCGGCGGAGGACGGGCAGACATCCCTGCCGCCGAACACGCTGTGGGATATGGGCGGGGCTGCGGTCGAAGAAACGCGCCCGCCGCAGGGGGCCGTTGAGCAGCAGACGGCGCTGCCGCCGAACACGCTGTGGACTACGGGCGCCGTTGAGGATGCCGGGGAGGTTGCTGCTGCGGTCGAACCGGCGCAGGACCACGACGTGGTGCCGGAGGGCCTGGAGGGGGAAGAGCCGACAGCGGCAGAGGTGGCGCAGGCAGAGGTGGTGCAGCAGGATCCGGCAACGTCCGATCCGGCGGGAAATGCCGATGCTGTCGATGCTGCGGCGGCGGAACCCGCTCCGGCAGTGATTGCCGGGGGCAGCGAGGCGGTGAGTGCCGGGTCCCAGCCTGGATCGCAGATCGAGCCGCAACTGGTTGAGGTCTGGCGTCCGGGCGGTCGCCACGAGGATCACCGGGGGCGTCATGAGCGCCCCCGTCCCCGCCGCCGCCACCATGGCGCACCGCGCGAGGAGGCGCAGGCGACAGCGGAGCCGGCAGGCCGGAGCGCGGAGGGCGGGGCCACCGGGCAGCCGACAGAGCGCCCGCGTCAGGGGCACCGGGATGGCCGCAGGGATTTTCGCAAACCCCGTGAGGAAGGCGCCTCAGCAGAGGCGCGGCGCGACGACCGGGGCAGGCAGAACGAGGGCCGGGGTCAGGACGGCAATCGTGACCGGCAGCGTCCGGGCGAGCGCAAATCCGGCGATCGAAAGCAGGGGGATCGTCCGGATCGCAAATCGTCGGATCGGGAGGGCGGAAGGGAGTTTCGTGGCCGTGACAAATCCCGTGATCGGGACGGTCCATCGCTGCGTCCCTACGCCACCAGCGCAGGCCCGCGCGATCGCGCATCCGCTGTCGATCCCAATTCGCCCTTTGCCAAACTGGCGGCACTCAAGGCCCAGCTCACGGGCGGAGACAAGGAATAGTGGGGGCGAGGCAAGAGTGCGAAAGCCGCGATGGCAGAGATCGGCAGCGAACGTCTTGATAAATGGCTGTGGCATGCGCGCGTGGTCAAGGCGCGCAGCTCTATGGCCCATCTGATCCGGCAAGGTCATGTCCGTCTCAATGGCACCCGCGTTACCAGCCCGGGCCATGTCGTCCGGGTGGGCGACGTGGTCACGGTGGTGAGCGGGCAATGGCTGCGGGTATTGCGCGTGGTCGGTTTTGCCACGCAGCGCGGCAACGCGGTTGCAGCGCGGGAGATCTATCAGGAGCTGGAATTCCCCGGGTCTGGCGGGGGATGAATTTCTTTGCCACTGTGACCGGAAAACAAGACCGGATCGCGACCATGCGGGCTTGACGGTGACGGAATTTACGCGCTAGGCAGGTCGTCAAGAATTCAAAGGACTTCTGGAGTGTTGGATGACCTATATTGTCACTGATAACTGCATCAAGTGCAAGTATACCGACTGTGTCGAGGTCTGCCCGGTAGACTGCTTCTACGAGGGCGAAAACATGTTGGTCATCCACCCGGATGAATGCATTGATTGCGGTGTCTGTGAACCGGAATGCCCCGCCGACGCGATCAAGCCGGATACCGAGCCGAATATCGAAAAGTGGGCGGAACTGAACGCCGAATACGCCAAAGCCTGGCCGAACATCACCCAGAAGAAGGATGCGATGCCGGAGGCGAAAGAATTTGATGGCCAGGAGGGCAAATTGGAGAAATTTTTCTCCCCAAGCCCCGGTGCCGGAGATTAATCACACTCTCCAGGCTTTAACCCTGATTGATCTGGCTGAAGTCGAAATCTGACGTCGGCGTCCCTAAATTATTGATTTTTGCGGGAAATGTGTTAAATCGACACATGCAACCCAGGCCCGTGCGTATCGGGTTCCCGTAAATCTTAATGAACAGGGGCGCGGCCAGCGCCGCGCAAACGCTGTGTCACAGAATTCGCGCAAGAAGAATAGTTCAGCCAAGGACGTCAAAAGTGCTGCCGGAGCCAGTGGCGGCGCATCCAGGGGTCGTGCCGCAACCAAGGCACCGGCCGCAAAGTCCTCCAAGACTCATAGAAGCGCAATGCCTGAAAAGACTGTGAAGGCAGCCCCGAAAGCGTCTGCGGTGAAGCCGGCGGCGACAAAGCCGGCAAAGGCTGCGGCGCCCAAGCCGGCGGCGGCCAAGCCAGTGGCTGCGAAGGTGCCGCCAAAGACCGCGAGCCCAACACAGGCACCGACACCGGCCGCCAAATCCACGCCCAAGGCGGCGGCGAAATCCGCAGCACCCAAACCCGCTGCGGCGCCCAAGCCGGCAGCGCCGCCGGCCGCAAAACCTGCCGCACCGAAGGCTGCGCCGAAGACCGCGCCCAAGGCGCCCGCCGCGACCGCCAGGGTCGAGGAAAAGAAGGCTGTCACCCAGCGTCAGGGCTTCAAGGCCGGCGAATATGTGGTCTACCCCTCCCATGGAGTCGGACAGATCCTGGCCATTGAAGAGCAGGAATATGTCGGCCAGCGGCTCGAACTCTTCGTCATCGACTTCGTCAAAGACAAGATGAAGGTGCGGGTTCCGACCTCGAAAGTCGGTGGCATGCGCAAGCTGTCGGATACCGTCCTGGTCAAGAAGGCACTCGATACCCTGAAAGGGCGGGCCCGCATCAAGCGCACGATGTGGTCGCGTCGCGCCCAGGAATATGAAGCCAAGATCAACTCCGGCGACATCGTTGCCATCGCCGAAGTGGTGCGCGATCTTTACCGCTCTGAATCGCAGCCGGAACAGTCCTATTCGGAACGCCAGCTCTATGAGGCGGCCCTCGACCGCCTGTCGCGTGAGATCGCGGCGGTACAGCGTTCGACCGAGACCGAAGCGGTCAAGGAAATCGAGGGCCAGCTGTCCAAGAGCCCGCGCCGCTCCAGCTCCAAGGCGGATGTCGAGAGCGAGGCCGACGCTGAGAGCGATGCCACAGATGGCGAGGCCGAAAGCAGCGCGGAGACCGTCGATGTCGACAGCCCGGTCGCCGAAGCGGGTGAGGGCTCCGGGGATGAGGATGGCGGCGACGACGGCGGTGACGGCGATGGCTCGGTCGCCGATGAGGCGGCCTGAACTCGAAACCACGACCGTCTGGCAGGGAAAGCGTTCATGTCCTGAGCGCGCGGCCTGAATATTTGCGAGTCCAGGTGGATTTGAGGCACCCGAGACCACCTTCTATTGTACGGAATGGTGCATCCATGAAAAATGGTGCTTGAGCACGGATGCTCGTTCTTTGCCTGGACTCAACCGGGTTGGCTCCCGCCCAGGGTGGCGCCACATCAGCGCAGACGAATGACAGCGAGTTAACGACGACCCTTCAAGACCTTGAAGCCGCCGCCGAGCGGGGAGATCCCGCCGCTCAGAATGGTCTTGGTGAAATGTAGGCGCACGGTCAGGCTGTGAAGCAGGACGACGAACAGGCGGTGAACTGGTTTCGGAAGGCTGGCAGCCAGGGGTACGCACGAGCGCAATACAATCTCGGCTGGATGTATGAGCCGTGGTCGGGGCGTCGCGCGCGATTACCGCAGGCTGTTTTGTGGATCCGCAAGGCTGCCGAGCAGGGAAACGTTCTTGCGCAGTATAATCTCGGTTTGATGTACGCGAACGCGGAGGGTGTCCGACAAGACGATGCCGAGGCAATCGATTGGCTCGGTAGAGCTGCCAAACAGGGGTTCGCTCGGGCGCAGGAGGTGCTGAGCAGGCGAGAAGCTATTGCTCGCGGTTCGTCGGACGGGACATCAGGGAGTCTTTCAGAGTTGACGCGTGGCAGGACTGTATTGGAAACAGAGATTGAGAGTGCTTTGATCTATCCGTCGACGACGTTTTGGAACCTGTAAGATCGACAAGAGAAGCAATCGATCGGAAAGAATGCCTATAGAAACAGGTCCGGCAAGGTCCTGAGCTGTTGTCGTCTGCACAGCAGGTTGCGACGGCCACAAAATGTTGCCTTCAACGGCATGGCTCTTGGGCGCGCCAGGGGAGTGTGGCAGATACGAATCAGCAAGAATCCGTATCCGAGCTGACGCGGCCTGCGGGATTGATCTCCTGTGGCTTTCAGCGCATCGGCGGTGCATAGAGGATGCCGCCCCGGCTCCATAACTCGTTGATCCCGCGCGGGATTCCGAGCTGGGTTTTGGAGCCGAGATTGCGGTCATAGACTTCTGCATAGTTGCCGACATGGCGGATGATCCGGGCCGCAAAGTCATTGTTCAGGCCCAGCTTTTCGGCGGAAACGGCGTCACGACCGATCAGACGCCTGACGTCAGGCTTCGCTGAGCCCAGCGCGGCATCCAGCGTGTTCGTGGCGACGCCGAGTTCCTCGGCGTCGACCATGGCAAAATGGGTCCATTTGACGATCTCGAACCAGCGCAGATCGTCTCCCCGTACCACCGGTCCAAGCGCCTCCTTGGAAATCACGTCGGGCAGAATGACATGCTCGTCCGGCTTTTCCAGTTTGAGGCGTTCGCCATAGAGCGCGGAGACATCGCTGGTCATGACATCACAGGCACCCTTTTCGTAAGCTGCGAGCACCTCGGCTGCCGTGGGTCTGGCCACCAGCTCCATCGCCATACCGTTGGTCTTGAAGTAATCAACCGCGTTCTGTTCGCTGGTGGTTGCCGCCTGGACGCAGACTTTTGTATTGGCGAGGTCCTCGGCGGTCGCCGCATTGCGGGAGCGGCGGACCATGAAGCCCTGGCCGTCGTAGAAAGTGGTGGCGGCGAAGATCAGGTTGAGGCCGGCTTCGGTTGAGATGGTCCAGGAGGAATTGCGCGACAGCACATCAATGGTGCCGGCCTGCAGCGCCGGATAGCGCTCCGTGGCGTTTAGCGGGACGAACCTGACCTTGCTCACGTCATCAAAGATCGCGGCGGCAAGCGCGCGGCAGAAATCAACGTCGAAACCGCTCCATCCGCCGTCCGCGGAGGGTGTCGAAAAGCCGCTCACGCCGGCACTGACCCCACAGAGGAGAAAACCGCGCTGTTTCACGCTGTCGAGGGTTTCGGACTGCGCCGGCCGGGTCGCGGTCAGGGAAATGCCGAGCACCAGGGAAAGGCCCAGGGCGAAATGCGCGAATTTGCCGAAACGCATGCTGTTCTCCGTATTTCTGCGGATGTGGTTGTGCGGGCCCAGCGAATCTCTGGGCTTTGACGAAAGCGCCGCCTGGGGTCGGGCGGATCGCGCCCAGTGCTCAAGGTTTTGGCGGCTGCAGGACGACGACCCGGGTGCCGAGCGGAACACGGGGGTAGAGATCGCTGACGTCGGAATTGGTCAGGCGGAAACAGCCGGATGAAACCTCGGAGCCGATGGTTCTGGGCTGGTTGGTGCCGTGAATGCGGTAGAGGGTGTCCGAAATATAGAGCGCACGTGCCCCCATCGGATTGGTCGGACCACCGGCCATGAAGCGCGGCAGATAGGGCTGGCGTGCGATCATCTCGGGCGGCGGTGTCCAGTCCGGCCACTCGACCTTGCGATCGATGCGCTTTAATCCGGCCCACTGGAAGCCGGCGCGGCCGACGCCGATGGCATAGCGCAGCGCATGGCCCTTGGGCTGGACCAGATAGAGAAAGCGCTCGGCGGTGTTGACGACGATGGTCCCTTCCGGCTCGGTGGTGCGAAAATACACCATTTGCCGCTGCAGTTGCGGGGGCAGGCGGTCCTCGTCCTTCGACGGCATGTAGCCCGGATCATCATCGATCAGATTGCGCTCCGGTCTGGGCACCCAGCCCTGGTTCTGTGCCGGGGCCTGGGTTAAGCCGAAGACCAGGCCGCAGATCACGGCGGCAAGTGCAACGAGCTGGCCAGGGTGTCGCATTCTGTCTGCTCCCACTTCCTTCGCTTTCTTTCTCTAATTGAGGCCTGGGCTTCGCGGCTCGGATGCGGACCGTGCCACTGCAAGGATCACCACCGCAAACGAATTTCCCGGGCCGCGTGTTTGCCGATCTCCCTGGATGAGACCCGGTCCCCGGGATCCCGCCTCACCCCTGGCCATTGGATTTAACGCTCCAAACCGCGGCTGCGTGGCGCGGTCTGCGAGCCTCCAGACTATTTTCACATGGTCGCCCGATGTCAACTGCGGATTCGGCCTTTATTGTGTGCATCGCAAAGGCAGGCGCCATGCGAAATCGTTGCACGTGGCGGAAGCCCCCAAAACCATGCCTCGGAGAAGACGAAGCACCCTTTTCTCCAGACCAATTGCCCGGTGCCTGCGAGTATGCGTTCTCCAGCGACGCCGTTTCAAAACCGCATTCGCGGGACCAGCGAGCCACGTTCGCCCGGTCGCGCGCTCCGCCACGCCATCCCGCCACCGACCTCCACGTGGCGGGCGTGGCAATCTCAGCACCATATGCTGAAATTCAAGATCCCTGCATCCTCTCTGCCCTGGCCTCCCGCACCCGGGCAGGCACCGCCCGGCTGACCGCCGGCCAGCCTCTGTCATCTTTTTGTAATCGCACTGTCGCAGACCATGATTACCGTCCGCGCACTTTCCATGATCTTCCACATTTCTTCAGAGGACCCACCATGCAGAATATTCCTGGCGGCGCTGCGTATGACGCTGCGCAGCGCAGCAGACTTTTGTCCGGGACTGCGCTCCTGGGCATTGCCCTGTCGACCCTCGTTCATCCGACTCCCGCCAGCGCCGATCCGCAATTTCTGACCCGTGGTTCGCTCCTCGTCAGCAGCACAACCTACGACAAGACCAAAGGCACCGTTGCGACCCTCAAGGCGGGTGTGACGAAACTGCCCAACTCGGCGACGGCGACAACGACTGCAGTCGCAGGTAACAGCTACCTCGACGTCTGGAGCAACGAATCGGTCGATGCCGCTTTCGGCGTCACTTCGGCGATCGAATTGACCGACATCAACCTCAGCAATTACAAGGTCTTCCGCTCCATGCAGGTGCCGGCCGATCAGGTCGTTACCAGCTTCCCGTCGAAGTCCGAACTCGGCCTCCACGTCCTCAACAACTGGCCGAATGTGACCGTCACCTTCGTCGCCTATGGGCGGGCCGCACAGGCCTCCGGGCACGCGGTGCCGCCCACGGTCGGCGTTGGCAATATCGATGTCTCGAATTCCGATGCGGTTCAGGGCCAGGATACGACCAACCCGGTGACATTCGCTTTCGGATCGGACTTTGCCTTCCGTCGCACGATTGTCTCCGTCAACGAGAAAGGTGCCATCACCTACACGCCCACCGACTATTACGGTGGCAATAATGGTCGCGCCTCCCTGCTCGGTTCGAATGGCCTCTATTACATGGTCGGCAACGCCAACAACGGTGATGCGTCGACCTTCGCACCAAACGGCACCAACCCGGATGTTACCCAGACTACCGGGCTTGCCGTCGTCAAACCGATCAACGCCTCGGTACCTGGTACCACAACCCCGTCGGCTCCATCGGCCTCGGTTGATCCACAACTCCAATTCGCTCTCAACAAGAACGGTGGGCTCGACAAAGCCGGCAAGGACAACAACTACCGCGGCGTCACCGAATTCGGCGGAGCGCTCTACTTCACCAAGGGCAGCGGCAGCAACGGCATGAATACGGTTTATACCGTCCAGGCGCCGAATGCACTGCCGACGATCGACAACGCCACGGCCTCGAAGATCGCTGTGGTGCCGGGCTTCCCGACCGATGCGGCGCGGACAAATGGTGGCGACTACACGCCCTTTGCCGTATTCTTCGCCGATGCGAAAACCATGTATGTCACCGACGAGGGCACCGGCGGACCCGCCGACACCGGCGTGGCGGGCGATCCCACCCAACCCGGACACGCCGGACTGCAGAAATGGGTTCTCGGCGCGGACAGCCAGTGGCACCTGCAATATATCCTGACGCGGGGCCTGATCGGGGCGGTCGACAGCAGCCTCTCCGGTTACGACGGCCCGTGGCCGACCATCACCACAGTCGGACTGCGCAATCTGACCGGCCGGATCAACAAGGACGGCACAGTGACGCTGTGGGCGACAACCTCGACAAAGAGCGCCTCGGGCGATAACGGAGCCGATCCCAACAAGGTGGTGGAAATCACCGACCAGATCGCCGCGACCCAGGCCGGATACCAGTCGTTCACGACGGTGCTCGGACCGGTCTACGGAACCGTGTTCCGCGGCGTCGGCTTCGTCGAATAGGGGCTCGCTTCGGGTCGCGCCCGGCTTTCCTTTAAGCCGGGCGGGACCGGGAGCCCAAAACACTTCCGGGCCGCCACCTCCCCTCACTCCTCACCGTAGCATCGACATGCGACAGAAGTCGTGAGTGTTCCCCGAAGAAAGCGCCGTTGGCGGTAGATGGGGCCTGCCGTTCGGAGCCTTGCAGGCGAATTTTTCCGACACTGCCTTCCCGAACCGGGCCGCGATCCATACCGGCCTCCCGGACTCCGGCAATCTGCCGGCATCGTCGACGTCGTTGACACGACAGGAGTTCGCCGAAGAGCGCGGCGACCCCGGCAGTTGACGCGTCGGACTTCCTCATGAGTGCGATGCCAGCTGTCTACGGTCCACGAAACCCGCAAAGATCGGCACGCCGTCAATACGGCCAGACAGACCTGCCATCCAGCCCCTGCGCCAGCGCAGCAGATTTCCACTGAAATCGCGAAAAATGTCCGAAATCGCGTCGGCAAGATCACAGATCACGAGATCTCGGCATTCGCGCTGTGACCCGATCGGCATGTCGCCATGGCTACAGCGTTGAGTCCGCAGGCGGCACGTCCATGGCGCGCCACCTCAAATCTGCCGCCAGAGGCTCAGGAAAGCGCCGATTGCCGGTGCGGCAGATCTCAAGCCCTCTCGTGCGCGCCTGCCCGACGCCAATTCGGCCAGCGACTTTGCCTTCGACCGGCTCCCAACCGCCGTGGCTGCCATCCGGCCTCTATCACCTTACAGCAAGACGCAGGCGCACACAGTGACAAGGCGTTTGCCCAGCCCGCGAAGCTTACATCGTTTCGGGTGGCGATGGGATCAGGAAGCGGAGCCAGGGGAAGGAACAGCTGAGATTGTCCTGGAGCGGGCTCTGCGGTATTCCGGGGAAGGCGGCTGCCGTGTGGTGCCGGTCTTCGCTGACGGCGCAAGTGAGCTTTCCCTGCCGCTGGTGTGCAATTCGCCCGGATGAATCACTCTATTCGAGCGGTGAGGGGGGGGGTTGGGGGTGCCGCAGGCGACAGGCGACAGAATGCGGGCTGTCAGGCTGTCCGTGTGCAGCCAGAGAAGGGGTAGACCAGAGTCGCGTCCGGCGTCACCGTCATCTCTTCGGCCGGACTTCTTCATTAAGAGCACCTTCCATTTTTCGCGGCATCCGACTTCACTACCAGCCTCCGGATCTGGTCTTGCAAGGTATGGAATTTCATTACGGCGATCGCGCAGGGAAGTGCGATGGCGCAGACTCCACATTCACCCGGTGGACAGGCTCAAGTCGATGAAACGGTTCCGGACCATGTCCACACGACCGATTGACCCCCGCACATTGCCCTCGATGAAGTAATCGAAATCGTCCATGCCGAGCAGGAGGCGGAATTGTTCTGCAATGAACTGCCGCACCTTGGTCTCCGCCCGAAGGACTTCGTCAACGATTTCGGGTCTGCCATCGACGACCTGGAGGATGTCCTCAAGATCCCGGTTCGCAAAGAGGTCTGTCTCTCCGCGGCCGATATATGCTTCAAGCTTTGTTGCAATGAACAATTCGGGTGTCAGGATCCGGATGTTAAGTGCCTCGGTGAGCGCGCAGGGTACGGCGGTTGCGATCCCTTTGGCATACCAACGGTTGCTGAAGCCGAGAATTTTTGCGTCGTCCGGCATGAAGTCGACCTTGAGTTCGCCGAGGCGCATTCGGCAAATGACCGTATCGTCGTGGCTTCGGAAAATCCCCTGTCGCGAAGCGTGGCCTTCAGCTCTGTTCAATCGGAGTAACCGGCAAGGGCGACAATAAGATCCACGTCGTCTGTGGCCCGGAGCGTCCGCAGCCTGAGTTCATCGGTGATGAAAAGGACGGTCGTGCAACCGCCCACGAATACCAGGCGCTCGCGAAGATCGGCCCCAAGAGCCTCCGCGACTGTTTCCAGCATCCCGAGCAAGAGATCTTTCACGATCATCTCTTGAGCAACCTCTCAGAGAGTGTTTCGGCGGCAACTCGGAATTCGCGCGGGCCTCCGAGCCGGATCGCATCGATCAAAGCGAGGTATTCGTAGAGAAGCTCATCTTTACGAGCGGCATCTGGTACACTCCTGAAGAGCGGATGAACGCACTGGCCATTGATTTGCCCGTCAGAGGCTGGCCAGACGCAAGAGTCGTCTGAGCCGAGGAGCAATCGGCCTTTGAGCATGGGAGCGGCGAAGGCAGTGGGAATGCCCCGCGTGATTGCGCCGGGTCGGGCTGGGAAGACGAACCTGAGGCCATGAACGATGAAGCCATGGAGATAGCGGCGATTGGGCTTTGGACGTCCGGAACGGCGGTCCTTGATTGCCAGCCCTGCGGCAAGGCTGCGGTGGATCGAGGCGCTGATCTCTGTCTTGCTGATCCCAAGCTGCGCCTGAAGGCCACGCATGGAGTTTGCCCCGTCGCTCTCGAAGTTCCACCGGGGGTCGTTCGGGCACATCGCCTCCTGCGTCTGGAGGCTGATGAGTTTGAGCAGGATCACGACATCCTGGCTTCTCATACTGTCCATCGCAGTGTCCTTGGTCCGGGGACAGAGTGCAATGGGGTGATCGCCGACTCCTGTCAATACCTGGGCGCCGCTTCAGGCCCCGTTAGCCTCGTATGTCTTTGAAATTACGCCCGGAAGTAAGGCGCACCAAAGCGTCGCGTGTCGCAGCCGTCCCCTGTCCGCCGTCCGCGGACGAAGGACGACGCCAGACCTGCGACGGCTTGCGAAGCAAAGATGTTCAGCGGTCGGGATGGCGGAAACCGCACGCGACTTCAGGATCGCTCTACCACGGGGGCGGTTCGCTGAAGAAAGACAGGGCCACGGTTGCCAGCATGAAGATGGCCGAGGCGCCGACAGCCAGTGCGGTGCATTGTGGTTCATGATCCAGGCGAACAAGGGTGGCCCGGTGGTGGCGCCGGAATTGAAGCCGGCGCCATGACGCTGTTTGGGAACCCGCGAGCGCCAGCAGAGGGATCCGGAGCGGAGCCTACAGCGGCACAAGGGCGATCACGACCGCAATCGCCGCATGGATGGCAAAACGGAACGCGGCGACTGGCCATTATGGGTGGCTCAGTCGGCGACAAGGCCGCCGGCGAGAGCAGCTGCCGATTCCCGGTCGCAATCACAGATGCCCGGGGCGTCCGTTTGCCTGGAAGGCGTCAGTGCGTCATGCTCTGAATGTATTTACGGTACTCCGGGTCGGTCTCCATGCGATTGTTGCTCTCAATCATCCTCATGGCCAGCTGCAGCGCCCATTCGTCGCGTTCGCGGTGCCTCTCGGCCAGCGGCTTGGGCGTAGAAGCCGTCGGAGTAGCGTCCTTCATGGAATCCTGCTTCAAGTGCTGCTGCAAGTCTTTGTCGAATGTATTCACGGTTGCCTTCCTTTCCGAGTACGGGGATGGCTCCCCAGCCTTTATAAAGTTGCCGTTGCTCGGGCCGCGTGTTGTCGATCACCGTCAGCCTGACCGACTGGCCGAACCTCTCCTGTATCTGACGCAATGCCGCTGGCAGGTTCCCCTGGATGTCCGCCATGCCGGCAATGGATGCGCCACGTCCACTGTTCGGGTTCAGATAGCGGGAATTGGTGCGCTGCAGGGCGAGTTCGGGCGCGACGTGGACAGCCAGGATGACGACATCGAATCCTCTTTGCAGGGCCTGTTTGATTTTCTCCATGCCTGGCTCTGGTCGGCTCAGTTGGCCCTCGAACACCACAGCAGCTCGATTCTCGAAGGCTCCCACCACAGAAGAGGACTTGCCGGGTGCGATTATTTCTGTGGGTAAATTCGCCGCGATTCCGTTTTGTTCATGGTGCGATTCGGATCCGTTCCCCCATCGAGTCGCGAGCATCCATTGAAGTCGGTGGCTGACTGGACCTCT
>Ga0123357_10001670_pt1 | contig 23864 bp, 19 predicted proteins | sample TergutEmb28metaG_FD_89873 | JGI IMG/M metagenome (GOLD analysis project Ga0123357, IMG submission 89873) | Embiratermes neotenicus P4 segment gut microbial communities from Petit-Saut dam, French Guiana - Emb289 P4 | ecosystem: Host-associated > Arthropoda: Insects > Digestive system > Gut ... | reverse complement strand
TAAGAGAATAAATCCCCTAAATTACAGGTTAAAATTCAAGTCCAAAAATCAAAGAACACCTATATATTATTGTATATTAATTTATTACAAACATATTTTAGAAATCAACGCACTGACAGTACTGCGAATTTTTGAGTATTGACAAAAGGTGATTTTCGATTTATAACGGCAAATACCCGCGCCAATAATTTCGCTCTTACATTGTTTATTACCAGCATTTTAGCCTTTCCTTCGGCTGTTTTTCGTTCATAATATGCTTTCAGTTCGCGGTCGTACCTGACGGCCACCATCGCACACATATTGAGTTAATAATATCTATTAACCTGAGTTTTGGATAAGCAATTTTATAACATCTTGATATTCAATTTTATATTCGCCGTAGGTGATAAATATCAATAGAAAATATAATATTTCAGAACGGACAAGATTTGTCGTCTAGAATTGTATTCTATTGATATGCAAGCCCTAACGGGCTATCGCTTATCCAAAACTCAGGTTATTGATAAATTTTTGCACAAATAAACTTTAAAAATTGAACTTTCCAATGAACTTTCCAATGAGTTTGTTTTTTCAAACTCATTGAAAGTTTTTTTTGTTGTAATCAGGTAAAAAGATGGATATGCCTTACTCACTGGAGTTTCGTAAAAAATCTTTTATACGATAACCATAATAAAATACCTTCTACTTCGCTACCTGCACATTTAACAGTGGTTTTGATGCATCACTTTCTATGCGAAAACGATTGACGGCTGTTACGACAAACGTATATTTTCCTTGAATTTTATTTTTTAAATTGCTTAAATTAAGCATGTTATCCTGTGTTTTGGCAATTATATTTTCAGGTAAATTCATATCTCCGATTTTTCCGCCTTTAAAAGCATAAATCACATAATAAGATGCCTGTGTGCCGTCTGTGCCATTGTTTTTATTCCAAATAAGAACATCGTTTTTGCTGTCTTTTATAAGTGTAAGATTTTGTACCTGCGGCGATATTTTACTTGAAATATTTCGATTTATCGGGTTCAAAGCGGGATATTTGTAATAATTTGTTTGCAAAGTATCATTTAAACCTTGCAGATTTGAAATAAATGGTATTGCACTAAAAAACATCGCACCATCAACCTGTTCAACATTCTGATTTAAAGCAAGTTGACGAGTAATTTCATTCGGTCGTTTCCATGCGGCAGCAGTATTAACTTTCAGCCCCGATGCAAACAGCCCGATGTACAAATTCTTGCCGTAACTGTTTTCAGCCCACCATTTTAGAAGTACACGATAATCGGCAACTTTCTTCCCAATTTCCCAATAAAGTTGCGGGGCAACATAGTCAATAGTTCCTTGTCGTAGCCATTTCAGAATATCAGCATAAAGGTCATCATAGTTTGCAATGCCAGCCTGAGTATCGGAACCACGCGGGTCGTTGCTTTTATTGCGCCAAACGCCAAAAGGGCTGATACCAAATTCAACCCATGGTTTGTTCGATTTAATGGTCGTTTGCAGTTCGCTGATAATCATATCAACGTTATTGCGCCTCCAATCCGCCTTATTTTTAAATCCGCGCGGGAAATTGCGGAAAGTTTGAGCATCATCAAAATCGGCTTTGCCCTCAGGGTACGGATAAAAATAATCGTCAAAATGAATTGCATCAATGTCATAACGCAAAACAAGGTCTTTTACAACAGCATTTAAAAATTCACGCGTTTGGTCAAGTCCCGGGTCGAAGTAATATTTATTTCCGTATTTTACAAAAATATTTCTATTTTTAAAAAATAAATGGTCTTTACTCAATGAATTTATATTTTCGTCCATAGTTACGCGATATGGATTGAGCCACAGATGCACTTCCATACAACGTTTATGTGCCTGACTAATAATAAAATACAATGGGTCGTAAAATGGAAATGGACTTTTCCCCTGCTGTCCTGTGAGCCAATTCGACCATGGTTCCAGCGGCGAAGGATAAAAAGCATCTGCGGTTGGACGAACCTGTAAAACGATACAGTTAATATTATTTTCTACGAGTTTGTCGAGTATCCGAATAATTTCCTGCTGTTGTTGGTCAGAGGTTAAATCCTGTTTTGAAGGAAAATCAATATTTGCAACGGTAGCAATCCACACTCCGCGCATTTCAAATTTTTTGTGTTGTCCAAAAACAGATAAAGACACTGCGGTAAAACAAAACAACAGCGTCAATAAAAATTTTTTATTCACAATCATACAAATTAATTAGTATTAACCAGCACCCATGCGTCAGGAAAACGTCCTGCAATGTTGTTGATTGTTGCACGAGCCTGTAAATATTCGTCAAAAGATGCTAAAATAACACGGTACATTCCGTTCTCATTAATCACAATTATTGCGTTATTTCCTTCGGCATTGAGAGAATTTTGTAAGCCCTTGGCGTTATCTCGACTTTTGAAACTTCCAACAACCACGTGATAATGCTTAGTGAAAGAATCTGATTCGGGATTTTCTCCTTCGGAAAGATAAAAACTTTCCGAGCGTGTAATTTCTTCCTTTGTGGCAGATTGCGACTGTTGCTCCACTTGCGGCTGAATATTACGCGGCGGTTCGGGCATGGTGATTTGTGTTCCACCGGCTATTTTGTTCGCTCCCGAAATTTTTGTGGTATTTTTTGAGGAACTGCAAGCAGACAATGTCAAAATGCTAATAAATAATATTGATAAATAAACTGTTATTCTGTTTTTCATTTTTTTTTATAAATTATTAATAAAAAAACACTGCAAAAGTACGCAAATATTTTTCTCTAATTAAATTCTCCATTATATTTTAAGTTAATTTCATTAACAAACTGGCGGATACGCTGTTCTTCTTCTTTTTTGCAAATTAGCAAAACATTATCCGTTTCAACAACGATAGTGTCGTTAAGTCCTTGAATTACAGCCACTTTGTCCTTTTGAAGTACTATCAGATTATTTGCACTTTCGTAAAAATTGGCATCACACGAAAGGACTGCATTTCCGTTTTCGTCTTTTTCTGAGATTTCATATAGCGACCCCCACGTTCCGAGGTCTGTCCAGCCAAAGTCGGCACAAATCACATAAACATTGTTCGCCTTTTCCATCACTCCGTAGTCGATAGAAATATTCGGACACAATGCGTAAGCGTCATTAATAAAATCGGCTTCCTGCAGCGTCCCATATATGTTTTTACCTTTTTCAAAAATAGAATTTACCTCCGGTAAAAAAGCATTGAAAGCGCGTTCTATTGTTTGCAAATTCCAAAGGAAAATTCCTGAATTCCAATAAAATTCTCCTGAATTTACAAAAACTTTAGCAAGTTCGAGATTCGGCTTTTCGGTAAAAGTTTTCACCTTACATAAATTTGCTTTCCCTTCTTCAACTTGAATATACCCGTATCCGGTTTCGGGGCGGCTCGGTTTTATCCCCAATGTTAAAAGATTGTTGTTTTTTGAAATATAATCAATTCCACGATTAATTATTTGCAAAAAAACATCTTCTTTGAGTATCAAATGGTCGGAAGGTGCAACAATAATGTTTGCAGTATCGGTCTTTGCCCGGATACGATGAATTGCATAATTGATACACGGGGCAGTATTTCTGCGGGTCGGCTCAAGCAAAACCTGTTCCGACTTCAATTCGGGTAGTTGTTCCAAAATCAAATCTCGATAAAGACAATTTGAAACGATAAGAATATTTTCGGCTGGCATAATCCTTCGGAAACGCTCGAAAGTTAGTTGAAGCAACGATTTTCCTGTTCCTAAAAAGTCAAGAAACTGTTTAGGACGTTCGTTTCTACTATAGGGCCAAAACCGCATACCGGCTCCGCCAGCCATTATTATACAATAATTATTTTGCATAAAAATTTTTTTTTAGAATTTAAGAAATAAAGTGGCAAATTTACATGAAATTTTTAGATACATAAAAATTACAAAAAATATTATTAAACAGATGATATTATTTTCATTGTATTGGAAAAAAATTACTCTCTGTTTTCCAATTCTTCCTTTGATTTGATACGAAAATCGGGTCGCTCTTTTACCATTTCACGTAAAAATTCAACAGGATAACCCGGACGAATAATAGTAGGAGGAATTTTCGCCTCATTTTGAACAAATTTGCCGTCTTTTTCGGCTTTGACATTTCCATCCAAATATTTTACCAAAAGATATTCACCAAGTTTGCGCCAGGCATTTGTCAAATCTTCCGATTGCTTAATTGCACTCTCGGTAAGCAGTTTTTGTGCATCTTTTTGGGAAAGAGTTGAGACCGTTTTATCAAGTTCAGACGCCAATTCATTAAAATGAGTATCCCATTGCTGCTGTACTTTAACAATTTCGGGCTGCATAAAAGAATACTTTCCGTATGCAAAATTCGCCACCTGATTGAATACCCAAAATGCTGATGTGGAAGAATATTCAAGTAAAGAACCATTGTCATTGCTAAAGCACCATGGGACTTTATTTGTGCAACAATAAATCGGCACAAAACAAGAACTTGCCGCATCGTCAACGCCAAACCAAAAAATTCCGCCGACATAATCGGGTAACCAAGAACGCATTTGTCCGACAAAGCAGAAACCGGTCTGTTGCGTGGCAACAGGTCGGTCGTGCGTATATTCCACACTATCAACAAAATATGTTAGCGGGCTGTGGCGAAGTTTTGTATGAAACGGACCCGCACCATAACCATCGGTCATATCAAATTCTGTCCCTTCAAATTGGTTGCGCATAAAGTTTTTCATATTTTGTGCAGAAAGTTTTGTTACCGGCTTAATCCACAATGGCATACGCTCTTTTGTCTGCCCTTTGACATACGAAATATATTTATACATATCAGGATTTACCGCCTGAAAAAACACCCAAACTCGCGCTTCACACACACGCAAAGCAACGTCATCAAGAGGATTGTAGGTATCTGAGAAACTGAACTCACTGTCTTTGCCGCTAAAAAGTCCTTCTTTGCGTGCAAACTCCACAACATCAGGGGCATACATACAATTTTCTTTATCGGAAAATGCGATTTGCGTGATTCGCGCCTGATTTGCATGAGCCGAAACGCAATCGTCCGGAATGCGTTGTGCCACCCAAACAGCGCCTTTACTGCCTGCTCCTTTTCCAACCATTTCAAGAATCCAAACTTCATTTGGGTCGGCAATGGAAAACGACTCCCCTTCGGAACAGTAACCATATTCTGCTACAAGGTCGGTCATAATTTTTATTGCTTCGCGTGCGGTCTTTGCGCGTTCCAAAGCAATATAAATCAGTGAACCATAATCTATTATTGCTGTTGTATCAACAAGTTCTTCCAATCCGCCAAAAGTTGTTTCCCCTATGCAAACCTGATGTTCATTCATATTTCCGATTACGTTATAGGTTTGGCGTGCCTGCTTTATTTCCCCCAAATATTTACCTGAATCCCAATCATAAATATCGCGCATTGCTCCTTCGGGATAAATTGCTGCCTGACTGTGATGCAGCGACCCAAACAGGAAATAAGAATCGGCGGCGTAGGTAATAAACGTAGAGCCGTCGGTTGAAGCGTTTTTACCTACAAGAAAATTTGTACAAGGGAAAGCGTAGTTAATTGATAATAACAAACTTAAAAAAGTAAAAGTAATTTTTTTATTCATAAAAAATTTTAATTATTTTTTATTAAATTATCTATTTTGCAAAAATACGATTATTTTTTGAAAAAAACGAAAGGCATTGAAATTTCTCAAGTAAAAAATACAATTTTTTATCTTACTGCTGTTCAAAAAATAAAATGATAATAGACTTTTATTGAAATGGGAAATTTCTTCATGTCAGAAAACTGTTCTGTTTCCAAAAAAAATATTATTTTTGTAAAATTTTTTTATAAAATAATAAATAAAAGCTATATGGAAGATATAAAAACTTATCTAAACAAAGCAGAAGAAAGTATGGAAGGGGCGACACTGTATCTGGATGATGTTCTTGCAAGAATCCGAGCAGGCAAGGCAAGTGTGCGTATTCTTGATGGAATCAAAGTGAACTATTACGGCTCGCTCACTCCATTATCGAACGTAGCAACTATTACCACGCCGGATGCAAAAACTATAACTATTCAGGCATGGGAAAAAACAATGATTTCGGAAATAGAGAAAGCGATAATGGCTTCAGACATTGGTATAATGCCTGTAAATAACGGTGAAATAATACGTCTTGCTATTCCTTCGATGACAGAAGAACGCCGCAAACAACTTGTGAAACAGGTGCGCACTGAGGGTGAAGACGCAAAAATCGCTGTACGTAATGCCCGAAGAGACGTTATTGAGCGTTTTAAAAAGCTGGTTAAAGAAGGACTTTCCGAAGACATGGAAAAAGATGCAGAGACAGACGTGCAAAAAATCCACGACAGGTTTATTAAGAAAATTGACGATATGATTGCCGCAAAAGAAAAGGAAATCATGACCGTTTGAGTTAAAAATCCTTTTTTGACGAGAAATAATTCTAAATAATGCAAATAACTTTATTTTTACATAATTATATAATTTACAAAAAATATTTACACAAATAAATGTCATAAAGTATTAATATTCAATAAAATACAAATACATTATGTGTAACTTCCAATTACGATTTATATAAATTATTTTTTGCCCCTGTAGTTCAATGGATAGAACGGAAGTTTCCTAAACTTTAAATTCGAGTTCGATTCTCGACAGGGGTACACTCCTAAAAATCACGTAATTAGTGAAATAACAACAATTTTTTTACATAAATAAAAAAACACCTTTCCGCAAATTCTGCATATTTTGATTAATTTTGCTGACGAAAATTCTATAATAATTCTATAAATTATGGCAATCTTTCAATCAGTAGTATCAAGTTATAAAAAAACAGATGGTACACGTAATATTATGATTTGCGTGTTTCATAATGGACAAAAAAGATACCCTAAAACAAACTTTTTCCTTGACAAAGATGATTTAACACGCTCTCTTAAAGTCAAAAATCAGTTGTATATTGATAAAATTAACAATATTCTGAAAAAATGTCGGGACTGCTGCAATCAATATGCTGATGTGATAGTAAGTTTCGATATTCAAAAAGCAATGCAACTCGTAGAGCCAATTATAACAGGAAACGATGATACAAAAAATAAGTTTGAGTTGGACTTTATAGGATATGGACGTGATTATGTAGAAAAATTAAGAAAAAATGGTAGAACTGGCAATGCAAAAACATACGAAATAGTACTGAATAACCTTGTTAAATATATTGATAGCGAAACAATTAATATTCACGAAATTATAGCAAATTTTTTGAGGAAATGGATTAATTGGATTAAAGAAAATTCAAAAGGTGGTCGTGTAGAGTCATTTTCTGCAGCAATAAATGGAAAGAATATCAACAAAACTGGGTTAAAGAAAATAGGGGATGAAATTGGCGTTGGAAATCTTCAATTTTATGCTGCCAGACACTCGTGGGCTACTATTGCACATAATGATTGTGGAATTGATAAATATACGATTCACGAGGCATTAAATCACGCTACAGATTTGGCAGCGAGCTGTTTATTCCGATTGTGGAGTTGGCGAAAATATGTTAGCCTGATTGTGAATGGCAATTAAATGATTTTTTTGCATGCTGTTTGCTAATATTGCGCATTGGAAGATAAGATAAATGTTTATGATATTGCAGAAATAATTAACAGGAAACGTACTACAATACTGTATTATCAGAAAAAATACCATACAGAATATAAATATAACAAAGGATTTCGGGCATTTGCCGATAAGGTAAATGACCAAATATAGATATGCGCACCAGATTAAGTTCTGGTGCGCTTTTTTTTTAATCATTTGACAATCAGTGATTTAATGTTTTTTAACTAAAAATAATTATGAAAAATATTTGCTTGTTTGGTACTAAAATAGTACCTTTGTAATCAAATTAAAAATATGAGTACAAAAGATAAATTGATAGAACGTTTTAAGAAACAGCCAAAGAATTTTACTTGGAATGAACTTATAAGGTTATTCGGTTTTTTCGGATTTGAGGTGTATAACAAAGGCAAAACATCGGGTTCGAGAGTAATTTTTACGAATGGGCAAAAGGAATTTATTATGCACAAACCTCACTCAGCAAATACTATAAAAGCGGCTTCTTTAACTAATGTGCTTGAATTTTTTATAGATAATAACTTCATAACAAAAAAGTATGGAAAGATTAAAATATAAAGGTTATTCAGGGAGTATTGAATACAGTAATTCCGATAATTGCCTGTACGGAAAAGTTATTGGATTGGACAAGGGAACTTGTATTACATACGAAGGAAATACGGCATCGGAACTATACGAAGATTTTAAGGGTGCAATAGATGATTATTTAGATTATTGTAAAGAGAAAGGCGTAAAACCGAAAAAATCTTATTCAGGTACGCTGAATATACGTATCCCTTCCGAACTTCATTGTCAGGTGGCAATGCTGGCTGAACACAGTGGAACGAGCATTAATTCCATTATTCGCCATTCATTAGAAAATAGAATACAATATGCCAATTAGGAAATATTATAGTTTGTGTTTCTTGGTATAAATGTACTTTGCCCCTTCCCTGCCTAAAAAGGCGGGGCTTTTTTTATCCTTTTTCTATTTTAATTTTTCCGTTACAGTGGGGGCAAGTTATAATATCGCTTTCCTGTGCGGGGCGTTCCTGTTTTTCAAACAAATCCGTAATCGAAACGTTTAGTGCGGCGGCAATTCTATTTAGCATATCAACGGTTGTATTCCTGCTTATCGCCATACTCAAAGACGGTTAAAAAAATTTATTCTAATATGAAAAAATACTATTTTTGACAATAATTGCAGCGGCAGTATTGGCTGGGTGCAAAAGCAATGAACCCCAACAGTCGCTAACCATAGAACAACAGATAGAAAAGGCTATAAGGGCTAACCTGAAAGATACATTAGATGCCGACGGCTCATCTTATACTTATACTGATTTAAAAATATTAAGCTGCCAGCAGGTTAATTTGCCTATTGACAGCATTTTAGAATATCGATATTGTGAATTTGCATTAGATTATTTGGATTCACTTTCAAATGAAAATTTTGTATTTAACGAAACAGCATATTTATAATAGTGTTTTTTATCAGATGTACTCACTCTCTGTCGATGCTTTTTTAGAAATGATACAAAATACTGATTTTAACCATCTTTTTTTATTTTTCCCCCGCAAAGGCTGCAATCTGGGTTAATAATTTGTTACAAAATGTTTTAGACGTATATATGCCAGAAGATTATTTTGCTATTTATGAATATAAATATACGCAAAAATATAGTTATATCTTTATCTTTATCTTTATCGTTATCGTTATCTTGCATTGTGAGATAATTATTATGGGCAAAATCTATATTATGAAAATCCCACTCAACCGCCTGCATATCGAAATCAGATTAATAAAAATTGAAAAGAGAACAGAATATAAAAAAACTGCTCTCTTTTTTTGATCTGTAATTTCAACTAAGGAATGCAACTTTATAGCAATATATACAAGATACAGTTCTTATCTTGTAAGCATTATTTTAAAATTAATTCCGAAGTTTGTAGCGGCTACAGGATATGAAGTCGAAATCAGCGGGGTTGTAACCTGTCTGTCGTAAAAAAGTTGAATGTTCACTTTGGAACTGAAAACATAGTCGGCTAAAACTTTTATCCCCAACAATTTATTTCCACTTGACGGTTGCGTTACATCCTCGTTAATTTTGCGTAGCAGCGATTTAATATCTTTATAAGAAAAATCAACGTTTAGGCGCAAATCGTTTTTGATTTTACTTTGTTTGTCGTTTTTCAATTTTATTATCAAATCAAAATCTTTTAAGACATAACCCAGACCGATAACATATTCATCGCTTGCCGATTCTATCAATTGAACACTTGTAAGATTCAGAGCCATAGTTCGTTGCTTTCGATATTCTGCTTTTACAGTCATACTGTTTTTCATCGTAACATTAATACCGAGCAGGGGCATAAATTGCTCTGTGATACTGACATTAGACAAATTATATTGCGAAGATGGCATCGGTAAATTATTGTTTGTTACGTTTTTGATGTAACCGAAGGCGTTGTTATCGTCTCCGTTGATTCCTATCCATTCGGCAAATGAAGTGTAGGCACCAATGCTATAAACGCTTGAATATTGGTGAGTTAAACTTACCGATTGGAAATTATTTTTAATGAATGGAATACGCGAAAGCCCGTTGTAGGTAATACTCCAATTTGGGAACATGCTCAAAAGCGAAAGGAAAGGTGATGTTTCTATATTATTAGGATTTTTGCCCAAATATGCTGCTAAAAATGCGGGTATGAGTACATCAGGAGATGATTCATTGAAAGCCCCGTTTGACGGATTATAGCTTGCTCCTTCTTGTCCACTCCCGTGGATAAATCCCTTATCAGGATAAATCGTTCCTTGCCCTGAAAAAAGTGATTGCAATCTACCGAGAATTACTTGTCGGTTTGCGAGGAAATCTTTGAAAAGTTGTGAATCATAATTATTTTGAGCAGTACCGATTTTTTTGAAAGCGGTTTTAATTGAAAATACAGTCATATTGTAACTACCTGTAAATGTTCGTTGATTGGCATTTTGATAATAAACTGAAATATTTTCGGCAGTATATCGTTTGGCGTTAAGATTAATTTTTAAATCGGGGATAGGCTCTAATATTGCCCGCAAATCCAAGTCTGTCGTTTTAGCTAAAATTGCAGGTGCGGTATTATTAGAATCATTTAACAACCAATTTCTATTATATGCATCTTCAATAGTATTATCATTATGTATTCCGAATGCAAAGTTCCATCCTGGAGCATACGAACCATCAACATTTCTTTGTCCCATAAAACCTGCGTAAGGTTTAAATCCCGGCAATGTCAAACTGCTTGAATTGTGGTAAGTTCCCTGTACGCTGCGCACCATCATAAGCATTCTCGCAGTAAAATCTACGATTTTTTGCCCGAATGGTCGCTCATTTGGATTTAGAGACAATATTGTAAGCAAAACACTGTCTTTGCTATCAAGAGGAGTAATATTAACATCATTATTTGTCATTATTTTTTTTGAAAAAGAAACGCTTTTTCCGTTTGCATCTTTGGCGGTAATTCTCAAATCTTTATTGTTTAATTTATGGTTGATAGGAATTGTTTTCCCTTTTATAAAATTAACTGTTTTGGAAAATGTAGATTGCTGCGGGGGTTTTTGCTGGCTACCCTGAGCCGCCTGACCTCGAGCTGGGGGAGCATTAGAACGTCCACCTGCCTGAGAATACAATTTATTAATTTTTGCCAGATAAGGAATTTTATTGTATAAAATCTCTAAATTTGCTCCAACATTTACTTGAACATCACGCAAACTTGTTGCCACATTGCCCAAAAACATATTAGCATTACCTATTTGTGCTCCTCTGTTCCAATTGTAAGTAGCGTTGTAGTTTACTGTTGTTTGGTTAATAAAATCCATAAAAGGCAATTTTGCTATCGGCACGTTGTATGCAGCGGTAAAAACTTGCTGATAAGTATATGATGTGCCGAATTGTTTGATGCTTCTCCAAACGGTATCTCGCCAGTGTTCGTAATAATCTTTATTTACTTCAGGAAAATATGTTCCTTCTTCAATATTCGAATTCATTGCAGTAGTGAGTGAAAGTTGCAGTGCCTGAAAAGGATTATAACGAATATCAAATTGCCGCGTCCACATAAACTGACTGCTGTGCGAATCGTCAGATGGTACAGAGGCAGACATATCAATATTACGCAAAATCGTTTGCATAAATTGACGATTCATATTTGTACGAAAACCTATTGAATTTGGTAAATAATTAAAATTCAAATCTTTAATCAATTTCAAATATGGGCTGTTGATTGTATTGGATTTTGATTTTTTAAATGGTTGCAACGGACTGATATTAAACGAATAAGTGTATGCAATACTTGCCTGTTGCTGCTTAACATAATCGCGCGTAATTTCAGGCATTTGTTGATTAGTTTCATTTTGCGAATAACCGAAAGTAAAATTTGCAGGGTCGTAAAACTGTGGCTCTTTGCTGCGAATGTTAATTTTTGCATTTGTAACATTAAAACTTTTTGATGTTGAAATGGTTTGTGCTATTGAGAGCAAGGAATCTTTATCGTGAGTATCCAAGTCTTTAATCGCATCTTTGATTAAAATATCCTGGTCGAGGGGATTGTATTTTGGAGTTAATGATTCGTTAGAATAGGAAAAATAAACAGGCAATTCCAATTTTGCCTGTTCCGGCAAAAAGCGTCCCACATCGACTTGAGTTTGTATGTTATACTGAAACAAATCATCCATTCTACGCGTTAGGACATTACTTTCAATTCCGCCGAATCCGGCTGTTTCTTTCCGTCCTGCAATATTAACCATAGCAATATCGGACAAATTAAGAGCAAGATTTGCCATAGCAGCCCATCCTCCCGATTCATCAAACTCTCTCATACGCAATTCATTTACCCACACTTCTCCTGATTTTTCATTTGGGTCGTTGTTTCTGATGCCAATCATAATGTTCGAAACTTCGGAAATGGTGGGGTTTCCAACAACGGTAACCAAATGATTCGGTTGGTCGGGGTCCCCATAAGTGTATGGAGTAAGGAAATTCGGATGAATATGTTGCTGGATTTCTCTGTTTCGCCGAAGTTTAGCATCCGTAAAAGTGGATAATGCAAAATCAAACATATTATCTTGAGGCCAAACTTTCTCTCTGTCGGCATCGGAAAATGTAGAATAAGTCCCCGCAGGGGTAAGTTTCAGTGGAATTGAATATTCGTAATAATTTTGACTCATATCCGAACCGATTCTAATAAACACTTCCAACTGATTGTCCTTCAAATTGGTAATATCATCAATAAATTTTTCAGCATGCACAAACATTTGCAAGCGTTTATAATTGCGTATATCGTATTGTACAGTTTTATATACTGCTTTTGCTTCGTTATGTTTCAGATTTGTAACTCTTACAAGCAATGCCTGTTCATTTTGTTGAATGAGAGAGGGCTGAGACGGGTCGGTTTGACGCGTAATTCCCGGGGGAAGAACATAATTGACCGGAACTTTGTCAGCATTTTCTTCAATATTAACGGATTGGACGTCTATTTGTGCGGTAGATGCTGTTTCTTCTCCATTCGGCATCAGAGATTTAGTATAAGTTCGCCAATCACCTCGAACAAGATCCATCGAAGCAAAACGTAAAAAAATGCTGTCGGTAAAGCCCGTTAAATACATTCTCATAAAACGAATCGAAGTGAATCCGCGCATATTATTGACGGCCTTACAACGAGCGTTAGTAATATCTTTAACCGGAATTCGGAATTGATACCACGTTACATTTGCAGTTGTACCGTTTTCCAATTGAACAGAACTTACAATTTTATCGGAAATATAATTGTCTCCAATTTGCATCTGAGTTGGGTCTATATCAACAGTATATTCATAATATTTTTCATATTCATTCAAAGTATTATCATGATTCAAATCCTCGTTGTCGGGCAATTGAGTCGCTGATGTTGAATACGTTTGATTAACATCGTTTGCATCAGGGGAGTTGCCTTCCGTTCCGTTGTAATATTTGTAGCGGTCAAGAATGCTTTTTTGTTGATAGTCATAATCATCTCCGCGATAGTAGTGATAATTGTCTCCCGAAGGGTCATTAAACGGTGAAAATGGGTCATTTTGCCATCGTGCGACGGTTTGCGGGTCTGTCACTTTCGCAATGATATTTTGGTAGTATTCTTTATAAATTCCATAAGTAAACTCTTGTTCTGTTGTCAGTCCGTCTAATCCTACATCTTGATATGCTCGTGAACCTGCCGAATTATCGAAAGCATTAACTGTTGATTGAGTGCGTGGAATATATCCCCAGCGTGTAGTATCGTTTTGCGTTAAATCGCCCTGCGGATTGAGTCCGTTTTCAAAGAATTTTTTACCGTCTTTTAAAACATCTTCACTAACATCTCCCAAATCAAATTTTAGATAACCCTTGTTTGTACTTGTAGGATTGTAGATAAAAGGGTCGAGCAACCAAAATTCTATATATTCAATATTGCTTTGTTCAAAATCAGTATAATCAATAGCCCGCATCAGTCCGCCCCACCGCTGTTCCGGATACATTAAATCTCCATTTGGGGAAACATCATCTGCGTCAAGATTGTACGCTCCACGTTCTTTGGGATAGTATGAAACGTTAAGTGGCGAAAGCAATTGCGCCTCCATAGCGGAAGTTTCTCTATTTGGAAAAACTTCGTTAATTTTTACTACGCGGGTAAAATGATTTGATTTTGATTCAACATTATTTCGCAAATGGTCGGGTGCTTGACTTGTGCTCCCATTTAAAACATTATCAACATAAAACCACGCAGTATGTGCTCGATTTTTCCCATAACTGCGATTACCATGTTCAATGTCGGCTGTGTTACTTGTAATATCCACTGGTTCGGAAGCAAGAGACCAATAGTACGGATAATGAATGTCTATTTTTGTTGTGCTGCTTTCAAAATCATCAAGGTATGCATAGCCCGACTGCCCTATTTTTTTAGAATGACCTGGAATAAGTTGTGCAAATTCTGCTGTCAATGCCAAAGTCGATGGCGCTTTTGCATTCACAAAAGGCAGTTTATCAATTACATCGGTCAGCCATTGGCTTTCGTAATTCCAAGTACCGTTTAATCCCCAAATAGTATTTTTCAACGGTTCGTTGCCTACATTTACCTTTGTTGTCAGTGGCTGTTCAGTAAGATGCATAATTGTTGCACCTAAAGTTAAATCTTTATTGAAAGTGTATTCCAAATGCGTACCGAGCAATGTTTTACGCTGAAGGTTAAAAGCATTCTGATTTTCCAAACTAACTTGAATATTTGTGGATGAATTAAGCAGCGATTGATTGAGAATTGTTACAGTTCCCATTATATAATCAACTGTGTAATCCACATTTTCAACAAGTTGCATTCCGCCAGCAGTAACTTTTACTGAGCCGCGAGGCACATTCATTGCATTAAGTCGGATTTCCGAACCCGAACCAGATGCCTGATATTCGCCTGTTAATTTAAATTTATTTTTTTCCGAATACTGACGTGCCACAACCAAAGTAGAATCGTATAGTTGTTGAAAAACGTAATTTTTGCTGATGAGACTATCACCTATTGCCTTAGCCAAATGATTGCCAAACGGTTCTAAAACGGGAAAGATAACTCTACCTGTTTGACTTTGAATTGTATATCCTTCCAAATAATCAAATTTTCCGTCTGGAACAGGATCGTTACGGAAATTCATTCGGTCAAGATTCATCACCCGCAGCAAAAGTTTATTTGTAATATTTCCTGCATTAAGATATTGTAAATCAGTTCCTACCGAGTCATTACGATAAACAACGTTGAATTTGAAATTATCGGGCGAAATTTGCATTGCGCCCAGATTATAAACGTTTTTCATCATCAACTTCCAAGACAAAAGGTGCGGTGACTGCCCAGTACTTTTCAATAATTTAACTATCAATGCATTAGGTGAGGTTTGATTATTTGTAAATTCGCCTACTTGATATGTATTCCCATTAATCATATATTTAAAAGCAACGGCAATAACCTCGTCTGGGCGCAAGTCTTGACGCAGCGAAATATAACCTAACTGTGCATTAAGGGTATATTCCGACGTATTCAACATTCGTGCATTTTCAATTTTTTCGTAATCTTCACCGCCAATTATTCTTGTGCCCAGTGAAAAAGACAAATTTTCCAATACCGAATTTGTCTGCGAAATATCTCTAATCGCATCAATACCATTAACGGTGCTATAAAGATTATTTGCTGTATTGTCTGGGAATTGTGCTCCGGTTGGTATCCAGTCCAATTTTTTATCTATTCTATCTTCCGTATTTTCCCCCAAATCCATAAAAGCGACAATATTTCGTGCATCATCGTAAATACCGCGTTTGTTTGTTATCCAAATTTGAATATCTTGAATAGTTATTGCAGGGGCAGCTGGAAGTTTGTTAAAATTATCTTCGTAAGTATCTCTGAAATATTGTGAAAGGAAAAAGTGTCGATTTTCATCATATTCGTCGGCATTAATTTCAAATTTCTGTTTTTGCGCTCCACCTTGCGAATTTACGCTTTGCGTTTGCGATTGCTGCTGCGAAACTAAAGCCGTAACTTTTAGCCGCCCGAACTGTAAATCGGTTTTAATTCCAAATAGTGCAGTTCCTCCCTGAATAAGCGCACTACCTGTATTCATCGACACATTTCCCGCCTCAATTCCCCGAATAATATCGTCTTCTCCCTCGCCGAGACTTGGTGGTTTATAGTTTAAATTGATAATTTTACGGTCAAAATCAAAAGTGGATTCAGTATTATAATTTATTCCAAAATTAATTTTATTACCGACTTTTCCCTGAACATTAACCTGAATTTTTTCATTAAAATCGAAAGAAGTAACATTTCGTTGGCGTTGCGGCAATGTAGGATTATTAATTTTATTATTTCTTATTCCAAAAAGCAACTCAGCTGACCCTTGCGTTTTTACCTGCAAACCACCCGGTCCGAAAACTTTATCAATAGACGGAATATCGTATTTCATATCCGAAAGCGAAAATTTCTTCTCATTGTTAGCCGTGTCATTAGCGTTCTTTTGGCGCCAATAATCGGAAATGGAGCGTTTCTCGGAATAATCACGATATTCCTGTTCGGTCATTATATATGGCGTACCGATTTCCATATCACCAACCATAGTTCGCAAAATATAATTTCCTGTCTGAACGTCATATTCTACAACAGTTTTTACATTATCAGGGACGGGAGCATCCATCGGATATTGCTTTTGCAAATCTTCATAATCATCCTGCTTTAAAGGATTTATCGGTGATTGAAGTTGCGGGGTTACAACGGTATCAACCGGTTCAACGGTATTTTCCGGTGTAAAATTATTACCTGTATAAAAATTTTTTTGAACAGGAATAACCAAAGCATACGCCGACCCAATGAGCGCACAACAGAGTATAAGTATGGAAAATAATTTTTTTCGGAGAAACATTCTTTTTTTCAATAATGATTTGCAAAAGGCGCACAAAAGTACTTAAAATTTCTATCTGTACAAAAGAATTCAAATTTCAAACAATAAACGTAGAATTATTCAAATTAGTACATCAACAATGTTAAAAATCAAAAAAACTCATAATAATTAAATATTATCTCATGCTTTTTGAAATACCAAAAATCGAAATAATAATCAAAATATTTTATTTTACTGTATTGAGTGAATTGTGGTATTTTTTTTGATATGAAAATTTTTGCAGGAATGGTCTGATTCTTTTAAATAATTTTCATTACTTTTGTCATTGATTAGTATAATTGAAAGGTATTTATTTTATTGATTTTCAACAATAAAATAACAATAAAAATTAGATTATGCAAATTTTGTTAATAATTTATTTATTATTTAAAATTCTTACAATAATTTTTCTAGAATAAATAAAAATGATTGATTATATTAAAGGAGAGATTACCGAATTGACGCCAACTTATGTGGTATTGGAAACAGGCGGGGTAGGTTATGCAGTACAAATTTCATTGCCAACTTTCACTGCTTTATCGGATGCCAAAGCAGATAAACTGTTTATTTACGAGGCAATACGTGAAGACGCTCATATCCTTTTTGGGTTCAAGACTCAAAAAGAAAGGCAGTTGTTTTTGTTGTTGATTTCGGTCTCCGGCATCGGTGCAAATACAGCGAGAATGATTATGTCGTCATATTCGGTTGATGAAATTGGACAAATGATTGCCACAGGCAATGTGTCGGCATTAAATTCAATAAAAGGCATAGGCGCAAAAACGGCACAGCGAATTATTGTTGATTTAAGAGATAAAATTATAAAACTTTCGGGTATTGAAGTTGATAATAAGCAACTTACAGGCTCAGGAAATATTATCAAAAATGAGGCGGTTGCCGCCCTTTCAATGCTCGGTTTTGCTTCTGCGGCTTCACAAAAAGCAGTGGAAAAAGTGTTGAGTCAAACGCCCAATGCTGCTGTTGAGCAGATAATAAAAAATGCTTTGAAAATGTTATAACTGTTTCTCTATCAAATAATTATTCCTTTCGGGAGAGTTGCGCGAAATCATTTCACCGATAAAGCCCGCCAGAAAAAACATTGAGCCAAGAATCATCCCAAGCATCGCAAGGTAAAAATAAGGATTATCGGCAATAAGCGAGCCGTAATTTCCGCGATGAAGTTCTATTAATTTCCAAATAATCAGGATAATAAGAGCAACAAATCCAAGAACAAACATCACGCTGCCCCAAAGTCCGAAAAAGTGCATCGGTTTTTTGCCGAAACGATTTAAAAACCAAAGTGTTATCAGGTCTAAATAACCGTTAACAAAGCGATTAAGACCGAATTTCGTCTGCCCGAACTCGCGTTTGCGATGTTCTACAACCTTTTCTCCGATTTTTGTAAAACCCGCATTTTTGACAAGATAAGGAATGTAGCGGTGCATTTCGCCATAAACTTCAATAGTTTTCACAACATCGCGGCGATACGCCTTAATTCCACTGTTCATATCGTGCAATTTCAAACCTGTAACTTTGCGTGCAGTGGCGTTATAAATTCGAGAAGGTAGGTTTTTAGTCAGTTTTGCATCGTAACGTTTTTGTTTCCAACCGGATACGAGGTCGTAACCATCTTCGGTAATCATACGGTAAAGTTCCGGAATTTCGTCAGGACTATCCTGTAAATCGGCATCAAGAGTAATAACAACATCACCTGCCGCCGACTGAAAACCGCAATAAACAGCAGGCGATTTACCATAATTATTACGAAATTTTATTCCACGCACAATGTCGCTGTGAGCCGATTTTAAATTTTCAATAATTTGCCACGAACCGTCTGTGCTTCCATCGTCAATAAAAATCACTTCATACGAAAAACCGTTTGCATCCATGACGCGCTCAATCCATTCGTAGAGTTTCACAAGCGACAACTCTTCATTATATAAAGGTATAACCAACGAAATATCCATAATTTTGCAAAAAAACAATTTCAAATAACTAACTGTATCATACAATCACCCCCCTATTCCTTCGTATTGAAAGCCATTTTCTGAGAGTTCTTTTTTATCGTAAATATTGCGTCCGTCAATTACAAGTGCATGGTGCATTGTTCGTTTGAGAACGTTCCACGAAGGCATTCTGAATTCTTTCCATTCGGTTAGTAAAAGTATTGCATCAGAATCAAGTGCGCAATCGTATAAATCCTTACAAAACAACACTTTATCACCTAAAATACGTTTCCCCTCATTCATTGCAACAGGGTCGTACACTTTCACTTTGCAGCCTGCTTCAAGCAGCAAATCAATTACCACTAATGCCGGCGCTTCGCGCATATCGTCTGTTTCGGGTTTAAAAGCCAAGCCCCAAACGGCTATCGTTTTCCCCGACAAATTGTTGTCGAAATATTTTGCAAGTTTATCAAATACAATACGTTTCTGTCTTTGGTTCACATTTTCAACAGCATGCAATACCTGCATATCGTAACCGCTTTGCGCAGCAGTTTTAATCAGCGCTTTGACATCTTTTGGGAAACAACTACCCCCGTAGCCACAACCGGGATAAAGGAATTTTGTTCCGATGCGAGAATCACTGCCAATTCCACGCCGTACCATATTAACATCCGCACCGACAATCTCACACAAATTTGCAATATCATTCATAAACGAAATACGAGTTGCCAGCATTGCGTTAGCAGCATATTTTATCATTTCTGCCGAAGGGATATCGGTAAAAATTATTCTGTAATTATTAATTAAAAAAGGTTTATAAAGGCGGTCCATCAATTCGCGAGCGCGGTCGGTTTCTACTCCTACAACAACGCGGTCAGGACTCATAAAGTCCTTAATTGCTGTTCCTTCTTTAAGAAATTCGGGGTTCGACGCCACGTCGAAATCAATTTTTACGCCGCGCTTATTGAGTTCGTCAGCGATTGTAGATTTAACTTTTTTCGCCGTCCCAACAGGCACAGTACTTTTTGTAACTACAAGTACATGTTTAGTCATTTTTTCCCCTATTTCACGTGCAACAGCAAGCACATACTGCAAATCAGCGCTTCCATCTTCATCGGGCGGAGTTCCTACTGCGCTAAAAACAACCTCAACATTGTCGAGGCATTCTGACAATGAAGTTGTAAAATGCAAACGTCCTGCATCAATGTTTTTATGAATTATTTCATCAAGCCCAGGCTCGTAAATCGGCACAACTCCGTTTTTTAATTTTTCAATTTTCGTTGCATCAATATCAACGCAAGTAACATCAATGCCCATTTCTGCAAAACAAGCGCCTGTTACCAAACCAACATATCCTGTTCCAACTACTGCTATTTTCATTTTTTGAATAAAAAAAATATATATAGAGATATCTCATTGTGAGGTAAAAATTTTTGCAAAAATATATAAAATTTCACTATTGTCCGATAAAAATTTTATTTTTTTATATAATTCACTTAGCAACCTTATGAAAGCATAATTCCAAAATAAAAACATATACAGTCGAAGAAAGAAACTTTCACAGTGGAAGGATACAACAGTTTATTCAGACACTTTTTGGCAAGAATGAGACGAAAATCGAAATGTTATTCTAAAAAAATGGATATGTTGGCAATATCAATTCTGTTGTTAATGCATTATAGAAACGGAACGTTATATATTTAATTAACAATGTATTATTATGAAGTGCAAAATTTATCCGTCTTTTATTTTTTGATTTATAATTTCCTTACACAAAATGTTCTACAATCCAATAAACTCCTGCTGCTATTGCTGCGCTGACGGGAATTGTAAGAATCCATGCTGTTAGGAGTTGGCGGGTAACACCCCAGCGTACTGCCGACAGACGCTTTGTTGCTCCTACTCCAATAATTGCACCTGAAATTGTATGCGTTGTAGAAACAGGGATTTTCAGAATTTCAGTGAGATACAGTGTTACCGCACCCGCTGTTTCGGCTATAACCCCTTCAAAAGGCGTAACTTTTGTAATACGCGTTCCCATGGTTCTGACAATTTTCCATCCGCCCGACATCGTTCCGAGCGCAATAACAGTAAAACATGCCAAAGGAATCCAGTCAAAATGTTCTGTTTTAACAATCTGTTCAAATTCGGTAAGTTGCATAAATGCAGGCACAACACCCGGATGAGCAATATTAAACGCAATTAGCGTAACGGCAATAATTCCCATCACTTTTTGAGAATCGTTCATACCATGTCCGATGCTAAAAAGTGCTGAAGAGGCTAACTGCAACCTTTTAAACCAATGATTTGCTCGATGAGGATTTGCTTTTTTACAAATATGTTGAACAAAAATTGAAAAAACTATTGAAATCAACATACCGATAATTGGAGCAAGGAAAATGAACGCAGCAATAACAACTACCCCCTTACTTCCTCCCCAGTGAATTGCATCAATATTGCGCGTAGCCATCAATGCTGCTCCGGCAAAGCCTCCGATGAGTGTGTGTGAAGAAGACGAAGGAATTCCTAACCACCACGTAGCCAAATTCCACAGAATGGCAGCAACAATTCCGGAAAAAATTATTGGAAGGGTAATAAACTGCTCAAAAACCGTTTTTGAAACCGTATTTGCAATTCCAAAATCCTGAATAATAAATTTTGCAATAAAAAAAGCGACAAAATTAAAGAAAGCCGCCCATAATACCGCCCAAAACGGAGTTAATACCTTTGTGGAAACGATTGTCGCTATCGAATTGGCGGCATCGTGAAAACCGTTGATAAAATCAAAAATCAACGCAAGAACAATAATTACAATTAAAAATGTCATAAAATTATGCGTATTTTACGATAATGGTTTTGATTATTTTTCCGCAATATTCGGCAATATCGGTTGTCTTCTCAAGTTCATAGACAATTTCTTTGGCTTTGAGCAGTTCTATTCCATCTTTTTCGTTTTCAAATAAATTGATAACAAAAGATTCGTAGAGTTCATCTGCCTGATTTTCAAGGTCGTGCAATTTATTGCAATATTTTATAACTTTTTCAGTACTTTTCCTGATTGAATCAAGTTCGTCAACTGCCTTGTTGATATACAAAGTACATTCGTGCAAAACTTTTGCAAGTTCAATCGCCGCTTCAGGCATTGCTTGGGGGTTATAAAACAAAATACGCTTGGCACAACTGTTAACCCCGTCAGTTACGTCATCTAAGCGAGTGGCAAGCGAATTAATGTCTTCGCGGTCGAAAGGAGTGATAAATGTAGTATTCAGTTGGTCAAACACTTTATTCGACAATTTGTCTCCTTCACGTTCTTTTTCTTTAATCTTACGATAGTAACCGTCGGCGGTCTGATGGTCGTAGTTGCTTGCAAAATCGACAAGCATTTCAGACGCTTCCATAGCAACAACCGACATTTTCTTCAAAAGCGGAAAAAATTTCGGCTCTTTGGGAGTAAGTTTGCTTAAAAAAGAATTGTTCATTTTTGATTTAATATTAAAAAATTGAATATTAAGTTATTATTATAAAAATGTATTAAAATAATTTCACGTTTCAAAGGTAATTCTTTTTTTATTAATATAGAAAACTATTTTTGTTAAGATTATGTTAAAAATATGTTTTATAACGTTATTTCTATTATAGTCAGGTGTTGCAAAACATAATTGTTGTTATGTCATATATGATTTCTTGCAGAAAAATGCTACTTTTGCATTCAATTTTTTTTGATAAAAAATACTAATGGATTTTACTTTAAAAAAATATAATAAACTTTTAATCACCTTAAAATCAGCAAATTACAAATTTATAACTTTTGAGCAGTTTTGTGAAGGAAATCTGCCCGAAAAATTTGTTATTTTGCGCCATGATGTAGATTTAAAAGCCGAAAATTCATTAGAAACGGCAAAAATTGAATACCGTCTGAATATTTCTTCAAGTTATTACTTCCGAATAGTTCGGCAAAGCAACAAAGAGCAGATTATTAAACAAATAGGCGAATTAGGACACGAAATCGGTTATCATTATGAAGACCTCTCGCTTTTTCATGGTGATGAAAATGAGGCGATTAAACATTTTGAAGAACAATTGACGCACTTCCGAAAATTTTATCCGGTGCGAACAATATGTATGCACGGCAGCCCAACGAGCAAAATCGACAACAGAGATATTTGGAAAAAATATAATTATCGCGATTTCGGAATAATCGGGGAGCCGTATTTTGATGTCGATTTTAATGAAATTTTTTATCTCACCGACACAGGAAGAAGTTGGAACGGCGAAAAATACAGCATTCGAGATAAAGTGCAATCTTCATTTACTCAAAAATTTTCAACAACAGAGCATATTATTAAAGCCATACAAATTAATAATTTGCCAAAAAAAATAATGATAACAACTCACCCTCAACGCTGGACAGACAACATTATTGAATGGACAGCAGAACTTATTTTACAAACACTAAAAAATACAGTTAAACGATTGATTATTAAATGAAAAAATACTAACCTGAGTTTTGGATAAGCGATAGCCCGTTAGGGCTTGCATATCAATAGAATACAATTCCATGCGACAAATCTTGTCTGTTATCTGCAAGCAGCGAGACAAGCCTTGTGGACAAAGACGTAAAGAATTGAAAATAAATGTAATTAAAATATGCAAATGAATATTTGTAGAAATTGTGAAGAGACATTTGTTGGGAATTATTGCCCAAATTGCGGACAACCTGCGAAACTGAGAAAGATTGACAAACATTATGTCATTCAAGAAATTGGTGATTTTTTGTTCGCTCATAGAGGAATGTTATATACCATAAAACAAATACTTATAAGACCCGGAAAGAGTGTTAGACAGTTTATTATAGAAGACAG
>Ga0123357_10001669_pt1 | contig 23867 bp, 21 predicted proteins | sample TergutEmb28metaG_FD_89873 | JGI IMG/M metagenome (GOLD analysis project Ga0123357, IMG submission 89873) | Embiratermes neotenicus P4 segment gut microbial communities from Petit-Saut dam, French Guiana - Emb289 P4 | ecosystem: Host-associated > Arthropoda: Insects > Digestive system > Gut ... | reverse complement strand
ATTATCCTCACATGTATAACCTAATACTTTTACTATGGCTTCCAGTTCCAAAAACAGTACTCCGTTTTGAAATACCGGGCGTTCCGTAAATTTTACGCCATATCCGTTTACGGATACTTTAACTTCGTTATGTACTATTACTTCTTCTGTTGCTTCGCTTGTCCCATTTTTATTATTTGTATCATTTTCCGCGCCCGTATTGATATTTACGGCAAACATCAATATTATTACGGCGAGAAAGTAACCTGCCAACCGGCTTCTGATAGTTTTCGTCATAACTTTCCCTTTTTATTTTCTATTTATCATTTTGTCTTCTTTTCCTTTTGAATTCCGAATTGGATTTATTTAAATTATTTGTTTTGTCCTCTTTTTCAGAATATTCTATTTTTTCAGAATTTTCTGAATTCTCAGACTTTTCGGGGGTTTCAGATGCCCCCGTTTTATCAGATATTTCGGGATGTTCAGATTTATCCGGTATCAGACCGCTTTCTATTCTCATTTTCTCGTCCTTGAAAATAATCCATGTGACGACTGATATTCCGAGAGATACCGCTATAATTATAACCGCATAAACTATCCTCTGTGTCACGAGCATAATGGAAGATACGCCTAAAAGCGCGCTGACTGCATATAAAATTCTTACAGTCTGCTTGTGATTGAATCCCATGTCGATTAATCTGTGGTGGAGATGCCCCCTGTCAGCCGAAAACGGGTGTCTGCCGGTTAAAATGCGGCGCAGCATCGCAAACAGCGTGTCGAATATCGGCACCCCGAGTATAAGAAACGGAATGACAAACGTAATTACTGCATGAACTTTAAACACGCCCTGAATCGACACGATTGCCAGTATAAAACCCAAGAACGTCGAGCCGGTGTCTCCCATGATAATATTAGCGGGACTTGTGTTAAACGGCAAAAACCCTAAGCAGGACCCCGCAAGTATCCCAATTAAAAGCGCAACCTCAAACTCGCCGATTAAAATAGTCACAACCAAAAGCGCAACCGCCGATATAGTGGATATTCCGCATGCAAGTCCATCCAATCCGTCAATCAGATTTATCGCGTTTGTAAGTCCGATTATCCAAATCATAGTTATCGGGATCGCCAAATATCCGAATTCTATATACTGTCCGAAGATATTTATATGATTAATCACAAGACCCTGCCAGACGACTATTCCCGCCGCAGCGACCTGAACAAAAAATTTATATAACGGACGCAATCTGAAAACATCGTCAAGTATTCCCACAATTACAAGTAAAAACGCGCCTGCTATCATAGCTAAAGTCGTATTTGAGACTTTGTAAAACAAAAGCACAGAAAAAACAAACGAGAAAAAAATCGCAAGTCCGCCAAGACGCGGAATCGGCTCTTTGTGCATTCTTCTATTATCTTTCGGCACATCGATCGCCCCTATCTTATACGCTATAACCCGTGATATGGGCGTCGTTACAAATGCCATAAGCGCGGCAAAAATTACCGCTATAATCCCCGTCAGCAAATCATACAGGTTTATACTTCCCAAACTTACATTAACTATATTATCCATGACTTTCCGCCCTTTTAATTTAAAAATAACTGTATTTTTTATATCTGCAGGAATCCGATTTTTTTGTATACTTTCGAAAGAGTTTTATTTGCCGCATACGCCGCTTTATCTGCGCCGTCTCTCAGGATTTTTTCTAAAACGTCTTTATTGTCCATGAGCTCGTAAAATCTTTTCTGTATCGGCGCAAGCACTTCCGCGACCGCTTCTCCTACGGCGAGTTTGAAATCTCCATAACCTCTGCCCGCAAATTCTTTTTCTGTTTCGTCAAAATTTTTGCCAGTGGCGCAGGAATATATGCTCATCAGATTATTTATGCCGTCCTTGCCTCCGGCAAATCTGACTTCGGCTTCGGAATCTGTGACAGCCCTCTTGAATTTTCTGATTATGTCGTCTTTTTTATCCATAATAAAAACGGAAGAATTTTCATTTGCCGAATCGCTTTTGCTCATCTTTTTATCGGGCTCCTGGAGCGAATATATTTTTGCCCCGTCTTTCGGGATATACGGCTCCGGGATTGTGAAAACGTCGCCGTATACGGAATTAAACCGCACTGCTATATCTCTTGCAAGTTCAAGATGCTGCTTCTGATCCGCGCCGACAGGCACAAGATGAGCGTTGTAAATCAATATGTCAGCCGCCATTAAAACCGGGTAAGTGAAAAGACCCGCATTGATATTATCCGTATGCTGTTCGGATTTTTCTTTAAACTGCGTCATTCTGGAAAGTTCGCCGAACATCGAATAACAGCTCAAAACCCACGATAACTGCGCGTGGGCTGGGACGTGGCTCTGAATAAACAAAGTGCATATTCCGGGATCAATGCCGCACGCGATATAAGTCGCGGCAACTTCTAAAGACCGCCTCCTTAACTGCGCGGGTTCCTGACGCACGGTTATTGCGTGCATATCGACTACGCAGAAATAATTTATATAATCGTTCTGCAAATTAACCCAGTTCTTTATCGCGCCGAAATAAGTGCCGATATTAAGATTGCCGCTGGGCTGTATTCCCGAAAGTATTATTTTCTTTTTGTTGATATTGCTGACATTATTAGTATTATCCATAAAATTCCGCCTTAAATCATATTTTAAAATATTTGCCGTTTACATATACTCTTCCGCGACCTGTGCCAGAATATTTACGCCTGTGATTATCTGCTCATCCGTTGGGAAAGAATAATTCACCCTGAACGAGTGCGAGATTTCTCTCTCGTCCGCCAGAAATGTTCCGCCCGGCACAACCGCAACTTTTTTATCCAAACTCAGCTTCACAAATCTTGTCAGATCTATATTGTCCGGCAAAGTGCACCACAGGAATAACCCGCCGTCGGGAGACGTGTATTTTATATTTACTTTATCAAATTTTTTGCGCATTTCGTCCAGCATCAGCAGACACTTATTTTTATATAAGACGCGGATTTTTTCGATATGTTCGCCGATATTAAATTTTTCGATAAATAAATCGCACATAATCTGAAAATACATATTTGTGTGGACATCGTTTACCTGTTTTGCGACTACAATCTTATTTGCGATTTCCTGCGGCGCGACGATAAATCCCACTCTTATCGCGGGGGCGATAATCTTTGAAAAAGTCGAACAATAAACGACGATATCGTCTTTATCGAAACTTTTTATCGTCGGGATTTCCTCTCCCCTGAATCTCAATTCACCGTACGGATTATCCTCGAGGATTATAACTCCGTATTTTTTCGCCAAAACCAAAACGGCTTTGCGTTTTTCAAGAGACATAGTTGTACCCAAAGGATTATGGAAAGTTGGGATAAGATAGATTATTTTTGCGTTTTTATGTTCAATCAGAGCTTTTTCAAGTTTCTCTATACATATCCCGTCGGATTCCATATCGATTTGAACTATATTTGCGCCGTTTGCCTTAAAAGAGTTGAGCGCGCCGATAAACGATGGTCTTTCGCAAATTACTACGTCTCCGGGATTGCACATGACCTTGCAGGTCAAATCAATCCCCTGCTGTCCGCCCGACATGATTAACGCCGAATCCGATTTACTGTCTATATTGAATCTGTTTTTCAGCCTTGTTTTAATTTTTTCTATAAGCGGGGCATATCCCTCTGTAATGCCGTACTGCAGAGCCAAAACCGGCATTTTTTCATATATAATCTCAGACAGTTCGCTCATCTTCTCAACCGGAAAAGCATCCGGAGAGGGATTTCCCGCAGCAAAAGCTATTACAGTCGGGTCAGTCAGGGACTTGAAAATCTCGCGTATTGCCGACGGTTTTATATTTATCATTTTATCGCTGATTCTGTAATCCATAATATTATTAACTCCAATCATATCTGATATTTCTTGTATTATACCACAAATATAAATACCATTGCAAGCAAATTAATTATTTTTTTTATATTATTAACATAATTGACAAAATGACAAAAGTATGTTATGATATTACAGTATAAGTAATGATTGTTAATTGTTATTTATTAATTGTTCAAGCAGGTATGGCGGAATTGGCAGACGCGCCGGATTTAGGATCCGGTGGGAAATCCGTGCAGGTTCAAGTCCTGTTACCTGCACCATAGACAGACGACAGGTTTGATACAATTCTATAGTCACGAAATACCCCGAATAATAGGGGTATTTCGTTATTTTAGGGGAAATTATATAAGTGAAATACGCCTCTAATTCAGTTTTTCTTCTTGATTTACAAAACAGATATGGGCAACTTGAACCCGCTGCCCATCATTTATGGTCTGGATGTTTTGAATTGCTTTCTCAAATTCACTTTTTACTACAAATATTGCAGGATTAAGTATTGTATCGAAAGGTTCAGCATATTCGATATTGAGGATTAAGTCTTCATGATTGACTTGTATCAAAAACCTGCTGTTTTGCATTAAAGTATGTTTCGACCAAATTATCGTATACCAACCACGCCACATTTATAAATATTGTTATTATTGCCCGTTTGTATTTTATATCATTTATATTTTCATTTTTAACTGCATAAGAAAAGTTTTGATTTCGATTTCGTCAAGAATAGAAATCGAAGCCGTCGCTTGTGCGGGACAGTTCACAAAATCAAAATAAAAATTTTTTCAAAATCAGACTGTTTTTTATATACGTCGAACTCGCATAAAATGGACATTTTTCAGAAAAAGCAAAAAAAGCAGATGATAAGCCAAATTTCTCTTGACTTTTCGTTCACTTTATGTTATACTATATAATAGTGAGTTTTAGGGTCGAGTTTTGTTTCCTCTGCTAATACAAGTTATATAAGCTTATAAATTAATAATAAATAAAAATGACTTTCACCAAAAAACTAACGGAGAAGTACTCAAGTGGTGAAGAGGTTCCTCTGCTAAGGGAATAGAGCGGGTAACCGTTGCGTGGGTTCAAATCCCACCTTCTCCGTACTTATATAAAAATCACGGAATAACGCCGAAAACAGCGCGATTTTGAAGTGATTTTTAGCTTCCATTATACCAATGAATTTATAATTGGTGTAATGGGAGCTTTTTTATTGGCAAAAACTTAGGCATAAGTAGCGTATGCGCCCGGTGGCGCATAAAATCAATGGAATATTTTAAGCCAATTTTTTCATTGGCTTAAAATTAACCTTTTAAACGCACAAACGGGAGTTTTTACGCTCCCGCCTTGACATATATTTTTATGCGATTGTTTCTTCTTCATCTAATTTATATGTGCCTCTACTTTTAACTTCTCCGCTCGTGCCGTACATTTCGCGGATTTCGTTTAAATCGTAATCTTTATGACTATGCTTTTTGTAATCTTCGAGCTTTAAATACCATGCTATTTTTTACTGTGTTGAAATGATGCCCTGTTTTCGCCGCTATTCCCCGCAGACTCATTCCTTCATACTGCTCTAAATTCCCTATATAGTTTTGTCTTTCCAAATCTACCACCTTTCTGTGTCCCCCTGTACATTTTTATACAGTTTAACACTTCTTTATTTTCTTTTTTTGGTGCTACACTTTTTCTCTTATATTTGCTACATTTCAATTATACAATAGACTTCCTCGGGAAATAAATTTAAGGAGTGGACAAAAGGCGGATATTATGATACAATATAAAGTATGAGAAAACAAACGATAAATGAAAAACGCAAATGCCCCAAATGCGGAAAAAAGGAAAATCAAGTAAACGCTGGATATAATCGGTCAGGGACGCAGCGATGTGAATGCAAAATATGCAAACACAAATACACGCTCAATGCGAAGACACGAGAATATACGGAAGAAGTGAAAAAAGAGGCGATGAAGATATATTATTCAGGGGTGAGCGGACGAGGAGTTGGTAAATTGCTAAAGATGAGCAAAGCAAACGTGTACAACTGGATAAAAAAAACAGAGAGCGAGGGTATGGATAAGTGAGTCAACAAATACGGAAACATTTGAACTTGATGAAATATATTGGTTCATCCGTAAAAAAGCCGCAACAGAAACGGCTGAAAACACGTACATTATGACGATGATAAGCCGTGAACCGCGGCAAATCATAGGTTTTGCCGTTGCCGCCGACAAAAGTTCGTACAGAATTCAGGAGTTTGTGGACAATACTCCCGAAGCCAAGAAATATTGCACAGACGGTTATATGGGATATTTAGATGTGATTTTTCCGGGCAGACACGTCAGGAATGTAAACAACAAGAAAGACACTCATAATATCGAGAGTACTAACGCCGATTTGAGGCATTATATTGCGGGACTTGCTCGGCGGAGCAGATGTTTTTTCCGCAGTCTTGAAACGCTGACGGCGGTTATTTCGGTATTTGTGAACGCTTACAATAAATTCGGCGAAATGAAGCTGAAATACCGCAAGCCAGTCAAACATAAATCAGAAACTCACGCAAAACATTTACACAAGTTCAGCGATTTGCCTTTTTGTATTTTGGATTTCTTATAATATCCGCCCTTTGTCCACTCCTATGCGAAATTTCAAAAGGATTGACATAAAACGCCCAATATGATAAAATCAAGTAGGGGCGAAAAAATGACGAGATATGAAAAAGCGAAGAAATTGAAAGCAGAAGATTTCAGACAAATCATCGGGGTAAAAAGAGAAACATTTGAAGAAATGGTATCTATATTGCGTGAAGCATACGCGGAAAAGCACAAAAAACGTGGAAGAGAGGCGAAATTGACGCGAGAAGACCAGTTGTTTCTGAGTCTGAAATATTGGCGTCAGTATGTGACGCAATTAGAGTTGGCGTTTGAGGTTGAGGTAGGAGAAGCAACGGTACACGACACAATCGAATGGGTAGAGGACATGCTGATAAAGAGCGGCAAATTCGCATTACCGGGAAAGAAAGTGCTGTTAGAGGAAAATGATATAGAGATAGTGCTTGTGGACGTAATGGAAAGTCCGATAGAACGCCCTAAAAAAAACAAAAAAGATACTATTCCGGGAAAAAGAAACGACATACCGTAAAGACACAGTTAATAGTGAACCGCGAAACGAGCGAAATCATCTGCACGGCTCACGCCGAGGGTAGCACACATGATTTCAAACTGTATGAAGAAAGCGTCGGCAGCGCGGTATCAGAAGATAAAAAAATACAGGCGGACAGCGGGTTTCAGGGCATATTGAAACTGCACAAAAACAGCGAAACGCCAAAGAAAAAGCCGAAAGGGGGCGAACTTACCGATGAGGAGAAGGCTGAAAACAGACGCATTTCACGCGAACGGATACTCATAGAAAACATCAACGCAAAAATCAAAGTATTCAAAATTACGGCGAACAAGTACCGCAATCGCCGTAAGCGGTTAGAGAAAACGGTGATTACAGTATAGACATTGATTTTTACGGCGGTACAGCCATCGAATACAGTGTAATGCTGTGATTGATGTACAATCACAATCTTTAAAAATGATAGGAGGATATAAAAAATGAGTAAAACAATAATAAGAATTATATCAGCATTTTTGGTCTTTACATTGATTTTAGTCTCTTTCACGGCATGCAAAAACAATGGCGGCGGTACGATAAAAGAAACGTCCGCTTCTGATCCCGCCAATTCGGATTCTTTAGCCGGAACGGGAGAAACGACAGCGGAAATAACAGACTCGCTTCCCGACGGCTTGAATTTCAACGGAGCGACTATCAATATATACCATTTCGGAAGCGACGACACTAAAGATTATGACGCTATGGGTGAAATGGGCGGCGATATAGTGCTCGACGCTGTGTATCAGCGGAATCGCGATACAGAGGAGAGACTCAATGTCAAGCTCAACTGGATAGCTGGGTCGTCCGACTGGGACCAGTTCCCGAATCAGGTGAATACAGCCATGCTTGCAGGAGTAAGCGATTATGATTTAATCATGGAGGAAAATTCAAGGGCGTTTCAGCACACGCTCAGGGGATATTTTGTAAATCTCACGGACGCGCAGTATATCGACCTCGACCAACCGTGGTGGTACAGCAAAATGATGGATGAAGGAAGCATAGACAACAAAAAGCGATATTATATAACGGGCGCACTGAATATGACGACTCTGTTCGGCGCATCCGCCGTATTTTTCAACAAGGGCATATACTCGAACTATTTCGGCGACGTCAGCGACATATATAATCACGTTCTCGACGGAACATGGACTGATGATGTATTCGCCCAATACTGCAAAGGCGTATATACGGATCTGAACGGAAATCAGCTTGTGGACGAGGGTGATATGTTCGGCTTTGAATTTGAGCAGTGGGGAATCCCGAATTATATGTCAATGTCAACGGGACTGTCATATTCGACGAGGGACGCCGATGGTCTTCCGGTTATGGATCTTTACACGGATCAGACGATAGCATGGAGCGAAATGCTGTACAGGCTTCTTTACACGGATAATATGTCGATACTTGGCGACAAGAAAACGTCGTTCGCCGACCAGAGGAATCTGTTCTATGTCGGCACGCTCGGCGACGCCAATACGCTCAGAGCATCGTTTTTTGCATACGGCATACTCCCGTACCCTAAGTTATCCGAGAGCCTCGACTATATGTCCGGAGCGGCTACAGCCAACGGAAACGCCATAGCGGTGCCTGTATCTGCACCGTCCGATAAATTCGACGCCACATGCGCGGTTGCAGAATCGCTCTGCGCCGATGCGTATAAGAACGTCGTTCCGGTATGGTATGACACAGCCCTGAAAATAAAATATCTCGACGCCGAAATCGACGCTCAGATGGTAGATATAATCTACGGGCACATCAATTCCCCGTTTATCATGATGGCGGACAAGGAAATGGGAATCGGAAGCATTTTCACAAACGCCATTTTCGGGGCGAAAACCAGCAGCACTTTCACTTCATACTATCAGAAAAACGAAGGCTCGCTACAATCGAAATGGGACAAAATGATAGCGACATATCTGGCGTTGGGAAATTAACGCTGACAGTAAGAGCAAGGTAAATTGGCGCAAAACTTGCCAACGTGATTAAACATAAAAATGGCATATGATTATGAACATTTTACACGCTATAATTAGCCGTTAATAAAATATCCCGATGTTTCAAAGTTATAATAAAATCCCGAAGCTTTAAAGTATATTCAAATATAAGACAGTAAAAAAATACGATGATACTTGTGTAAAGTATCATCGTATTTTTCTATGTTCCGTCAGTTCCCAAAGTAAATATAATCCTGATATTCACTCACCGTTGCGCAGATATATCATCGCCTATTATATTTGACGTTTTGGCAAGATAATTTAAAAAAACTATTGACTTATATATTATATTTCTGCTATAATTGTATATAATATGCAAATGCGCAATAAATTGTAATAATTTCGGAGGAAGATAAATAAAATGCAGAACTCAACGAACTCACGCAACATAAAATATTTCGGACTGAACGAACTGAGAAAAAAATTCTTAGACTTTTTTAAATCAAAAGACCATTTAATCATGGATTCTTTTCCGCTTATACCTATAAACGATAAATCAACCCTTATTATAAGCGCGGGTATGGCTCCTATGAAACCTTATTTTTCAGGCGAAAAAATCCCGCCGAGTAAAAGAGTCGCCACATGTCAGAAATGCGTCAGGGTAAACGATATAGAAAATGTCGGAAAAACGGCAAGGCACTGCACGTTTTTTGAAATGCTTGGCAATTTCTCATTCGGCGATTATTTCAAAAAAGAAGCGTTGCCATGGACGTGGGAATTTCTTACGAAAGTTTTGGAAATCCCGGAAGATTTGCTATACCCTTCGGTCTATTTTGAAGACGACGAAGCGTTCGATGTCTGGACAAAAATTATTGGTCTGCCGCCTGAGAAAATCATAAAACTCGGCAAAGAAGACAACTTCTGGGAACTCGCCGCAGGAGGTCCGTGCGGACCTGATTCGGAAATATATTTCGACAGGGGAGAACAATACGGCTGCGGCGACCCGAATTGTAAACCCGCTCACCGCGACGACTGCGACAGGTTTATCGAAATCTGCAATAATGTCTTCACGCAATTCAACAGCGACGGCAAAGGTAATTATGCACCTTTAAAGCAGAAAAATATAGATATGGGCATGGGTCTTGAACGCCTCGCAGTCGTTGTTCAGCAGGTCGATACTATTCAGGAAATTGATACTTTTAAAGAAATAATCAATAAAATGTGTGAAATCGCGGGAATAAAATATAACGCGAATAAAAAAAACGATCTGTCAGTCAGAATTATCGCCGACCACATCAGAACCGCGACGTTTATGATATGCGACAATATAATGCCGTCGAACGAGGGCAGAGGCTATGTATTGAGGCGCGTGTTGAGAAGAGCGGCGCGTCACGGCAAACTGATTGGCATAAAAGGCGCGTTCCTGCACGATTTGACCGACACAGTCATAGATTTGTCAAAAGAAGCATATCCCGAACTTGAGCAGAAACACGAGTATATCAAAAAAGTGTTAAAGAGTGAAGAAGACAGGTTTGAAACTACAATCGACGCAGGACTTGAAATTTTGTCAAACATGATAAAAAAGACTAAAGACGATAAACTGACGGTTTTATCCGGCGATAATATATTTAAACTCTATGACACATACGGATTCCCGTATGATTTGACGCTCGAAATCTGCGAAGAAAATGGTTTTGAACTCGACAAAAGCGGTTTCGACAAATTAATGCAAGAGCAAGTCAGACGCGCAAGAGAAGCGAGAGCGAATATAGAAGGTTGGAGTAAAGACAAACTTAAAGATTTGCTTAAAGATTTTACGACGGAATTTGTCGGATATAAAAAACTACAGGAATATTCTATAGTTTCGGCAATATTTATTCAAGAAAGTGAGAATCTCATTCCCGTAAAAAGCATAAACGAAGGCGAATTTATATTAATCTTGGATAAAACGCCGTTTTACGCCGAAAGCGGCGGACAGGTCGGCGACGTCGGCAGAATATCCTCTGACAGCGGCGTTGATATAGAAGTCTTGGACTGCAAAAAAACAACAGACGGTAAAATAATACACGTCTGCAAAATAGAAAGCGGCGAACTGAAAATTGGCGGCGAAGTCGAAGCGCGCGTCGACGAATCTGTAAGAAAGCCGATTATGCGCAACCACTCTGCGGCGCATTTATTGCAAACCGCTCTGCGCGAAGTTCTGGGGAATCACATAGAACAGGCAGGTTCGTATGTGGACGGCGAAAGAGTGCGTTTCGACTTCACGCACTTTACAGCTATGAGCGAAAATGAAATCGCGCAAGTTGAGAATATAGTCAATGCGAATATACTCGCAGGGTATGATGTAACCGTCACCGAGACCGATATGGAAACTGCGAAAAAAATGGGCGCAATCGCCCTGTTCGGCGACAAATACGGCGATAAAGTCAGGGTGGTTAAAATGGGTGATGTTTCGTGCGAATTATGCGGTGGAACTCACTTGGACAACACCGCCAAAGCCGGATTGTTTAAGATACTGTCCGAGTCGTCTGTTGCGGCGGGAGTGCGCAGAATCGAGGGGACTACGGGTTACGGCGTGCTTGATATAATCCAAAAAGACAGGAATTTAATCCATGACACTGCGAAAGTCCTAAAAGCCAATAATCCCCACGATATAACAAAAAAATCCGAAAGCCTGTTAAACGAATTAAAAGAGCAGAAACGCGAAATTGAAAGTCTGACGGCGGAAATCGCGCGGAACAAAATAAAAGAACTTATGTCCAATATTAGAAAAATAAATAATATAGATTATCTCGCAGAAAATTTAAACGATATAAGTCCCGACGAGGCAAAAGTAATCTGCGAAGAGTTGAAGTCAAGAAATCAGAATATAGTCGCCGTTATTGCATCGACTTTTGAAAATAAACTGACTTTCACAGCTGTATGCGGAATTGAAGCGGTAAAATCAGGTGCGCACGCTGGTAATTTAGCAAAACAAATCGCGCAGATCACAGGCGGGAACGGCGGCGGTCGTCCTGAATTCGCGGTAGCGGGAGGCAAAGACCGCTCAAAAGCCGATGAAGCAGTCGAAAAAGGAAAAGAAATCCTGAAATCTATGCTGAAATAAACAACGAATTAATTCAAAATCCCAGAATATAAGAAAGGGCTGATGATATATGCAAAAAAAAATATTTGTCTCCGCTGTAATTTTATCTGCCATAGTTTTTTGCGCCGCGTGCGTTACGATGTTTGCAGCGTGTAAAAACGATCCGAACAAAGGGAGAATACCATTCTCACCGCAAAGCGGAATATATGAAGTTATGCTGAAGCCGGACTTACAATGGGCGATTATGGATTCCCAGGGCGTAAACTCTCTCTCAATTTATAATACCGCTATCTTAGGCAATGATATAGCTCTTATGGTTACTATCGACTGTTATGGTAAAACAGATTTAGCCAATCTGAACGTTTCGGATATAGACAGTTTTATGAAATTTTATAAAACGTTTGATTATATAAAGGGAATTTATGAAAACGATCAGAATACAGCCGCCGACCCTGTCGCGCTTAGCGCCGCCGATCTGAAAAATACACAGCTCAAATCCGGAAAGAGCCAGGAAATTTCTATAAAAAACACGAACGACGGAACCACGACTAATTCGACCAGCGAATTTATATATCTTGAAACGCAGAATTATTACTTCGCAGTCAGTTATAATATACCGAACGAAAATCTGACTGACGACGTCAAAAATGCGGTAAACGACGTAATATTCCATATACAGGAAAATCAGGCTGCGACGACATAACAAAAATACAGCGCAAAAATATAAGGGCGGCAGGCTGAAATGCGAATGTGTCAGCATTTCAGCATAGCCGCCCAAAATTATTTAAAATCTTTTCCTGTTTATAACCGGCAGACTGACTGCGTATATCACAGCGGCGAGCACAAGACACGATATAATCTGCACAAATGCGTTTGAGTGGAAAATAATCATGTTGAAGAACCAGACTTCCGCGTCGCGCAGAGGCTTAATCGGCGTGAATACACTGATAATTGCGACAATTACAATATCCGCCGTCCAGCCGTACCATTTATCCTGTATTGCCGTAAGTGTGTGAACAAATGCGGCGAACAGTAATAAGAATGCGAACTGCTGGATAAACGCGATAACTGCGACGTGAGAACTCCAGCCAAATGCCTCAATCGCATTAAGTGGCTTGCCTATAAAACCAAGATTTTCGATTAAACTGTCGTAAGTATAATAAATTATGGTACTGACCAAAGAAACCCCGGCAGCTAAAATAATATATGTCCAGATATTGCCAATGAAAAAACTTTTGCGTTTGCCGCCGAGATTTGTTATTCTGCGGAGATTTAACGCAGGGATAAAAATAGGCGCAAGTATTATCAAGAGCCATAGCATATTGCCTATGCTGACCGAATGGTTGTCAGCTTCCGCCGCGCGATTAAATGCGCCGACAATATTCTGCACAATATCCTGAACAAGCAAGGCGGCAAATGTTATGCCTGTTATAAAATACGGGACTTTAAGATTTTTAAAATTTAATTTGTTTACTGTAAGCGCGCTTTTACTCATCTTTCTTTCCTCCTACAATATTAATAAAGAAATCCTGCAAACTCATTCTGTCCAATGTTACGCCCGCCGGCGGAACGATTCTGTCGCCGTAAATGTGGGCGGCGACCATGCCGCCTATGGACGTTTTGCCTATGCAGTTCAGATTCTGTTTTTGTATCAGGGACTGAACCGCTTCCGCCGTCCCCGCGATTGTGTACGCTCTCTCATCTATATCAGTTATGTCAGTTTTTAAGAGTACTTTCCCGTTATCTATTATAATAAGATGTTCTGAAATCTTCGCTATTTCGTCGATTAAATGCGTTGATATTATAATAATACGCGGATGATTTTCGCAGCTTTCCAAAACAAGGCTGTTGAATTGGTCGCGCATTATAGCGTCAAATCCCAAAATCGGCTCATCGAGCAATATTATTTTAGAATTGTTTGATAAAGTCAGAATTGTCGTTAGCATTGTGCGCATACCGAAAGATAACTGTTTGTATCTTTTGTCTGGATTTAACTCAAACCGTTTTACCATTTTCAAGGCGAAATCTTTGTCAAAATCGTTCTGTAATTCGCTTGCCGCACCGATTAAATCTTTCACGCGCATATTAAACTGCGCGGAATTGCTCTCGATAAAATTCACACATTCGGGCATATGTCCGGGAGAAACAGTTTTGCCGTCGATTATAATTTCGCCGCCGTTCGCGTCGATATATCCCGCGAGCAGTTTCATCAAAGTTGTTTTGCCGGCTCCGTTTCTGCCGAGAAGACAGTATATCCCGTTATCGGAAATATTAAGGGTAATATTGTCTATTGCGGCTGTTTTGCCGTAATTTTTCGTGACGTTTTTTAGATCAATCATAATTAATTATTCTTCTCCTTTATTGATTTATGATCTGTCCGGAAACTGTAGGGGACGATGGTAATCGTCCCGTAAAATCACGGGCGGATTACCATCCGCCCCTACATAAATCGGGGTTTCCGGACACATCTATTGATTATCTTGTTGTTTATTCTGTTCTTTTGCCTGTAGAATTTTTATTATAAGTTCGTCATTTGAAATGCCGAGAGTCTTAGCTTCGGCGAGCACGGCGTTTATCGTGACGTTCAAAAAGATTTCTCTGCGCCGTTCAGTGATTTTTTCCCGCGCGCCCTCCGCGACGCACATTCCTATGCCGCGCTTTTTATATAGGATTCCAGCGTCCGTGAGTTTGCTGACCGCTTTTACGGCAGTCGTGGGATTGACTGAGTAGAGCTTTGATATTTGCGTTGTGGAAATAATCAAGTCGTCTGTTTTATAAACCCCCGTAATTATGTCATTTTCTATAATGTCCATTATTTGCATAAACATAGGCTGACTGTCATTCAATGTGTTTTTCACCCCCGTTAATTAGAATGTTATACTGTTAAGCAGTTATGTAGTTAATTAGTTGTGTCACTAACTGATTAACTATAGTATATCACAGTACTCTTCATCTGTCAATAGCCCGCTTCGTATTTAACAGTATATTCATATATTGTTCGCGGCGGTAATCGCCAGAAGCCTGTTGAAATTTTCATAAATGTGTGATATAATGTTTAAACATAAGCTGTTTTATCTTTTTAATTAGCGAGAGGATTTAAAATGAATTACGCGATGAGCGATCTGCACGGCTGCTATGATGAATTTCTTCAAATGCTGGAGGTAATTAATTTTTCTTCAGACGATAACTTGATTATAATAGGCGATGTGGTGGATAGAGGACCTGTTTCCGTAAAGCTATTGCAGAATGTGACGGCGCGGAAAAACATACGTCTATTAATGGGCAACCATGAATGGTTCATGCTGGGAACTATAAAAAGACTGCCTGTTGATGTTACTTTTGACAACTTCAAAGAATATATTGATGAAGAAATTGAGCTTACTAATGATAATGTTAATGAATATCTCACAGAATATTCTTACAGGAATTGGATATACAACGGAGGCGGCTCGACATTTAACGAATATCTAAGCTTATCAGTTCCCGAGAGAACCGATTTAATAAAATTTTTAGACAGCTTGTTTTATTATTACGAATTGACTGTTGAAAATCAAAAATATATGTTAGTTCACAGCGTGCCGGCGGGGTTTGAAAAAGAAAAGCCGATGGAAGATTATGAGCCGTTCGACTTGCTTTTTTCCCGGATAGAAAAAGACGAATGGAACGGTAATTTCTACGACGATAAAATTATGATTGTCGGGCATACTCCTACTTTTTTTATTGATAAGAAATACGCGGGAAAAATATACAGGAAAAAGCGCGCAATCAATATTGACTGCGGCTGTGTATATAAAGACTACGGCGGGAAATTAGGCTGTTTAAGGCTTGAAGATATGAAAGAGTATTATATTTAACGCAAATCATAAATATTTTTATATGATTTCAACAGGGAATTTATAGTCCATGCGAGAAGATTTAATATAAATGACGCGGAGATATATAAAATATTGTCCGAGAGCGGTTTTACAGGCTATAGATTGGACGGGTGTATGAAGTGGATAACAGGGACGGTAAGTATTTTAAAAGAAATGTGAAAATGCTAAATATACGTAAGTTATGAATAGAATGTGTAGGAGGATTTATGCAATATGAAAAAACCATTTTGGGAACAGACATATCAGGATAAAAGTGTTTCAACTTTTTCAAAAGGACCGACTGTTGATTTAAAAGAATATGCTTATTTATTAAATCCTCGTTCGCTTGTTTTAGATGTTGGGTGCGGCGAGGGCAGAAATTCAATTTTCCTTGCGGCTCAAAATCATATTGTAGAAGCGTTCGATTTATCGAAAGCGGGAATTGAAAAAGCAAAAGGAATTGCTGGTGAAATGAATTTAAATATCAAGTTTTGGTCGCAAAATTTAGCGGCATTTGAGTTCGAAAAAGAATATGATGTTATTTTATCGCATGGCGTACTTCATCTGCCTGAAAAGGTATATCGTGACAAATTTATTAGTGAGGCGCAGAAAAATACGAAAGTCGGCGGTTTTCATTTCATAGGTATATTTACTAATAGACTTCCGGCAACACCTGATAATGCGCCATTTACAAAAAGTTTATTTGACGTGGGAGAATTGCCTGAAAAATACAGCGAATGGGAAATTATTCATCATTTAGAGGGGACATTTTCTGATGAACACCCTGGCGGTATAAAACATGAACACGCATTTGAGCGGATTATTGCAAAGAAATTATAACTCCGATTATAAGTGTTTTCAATGAAACGATTGTGTCGGAAGTCGTCAAAAATATCCCGGAATATTCCACAAGTTTCGGCGAAATCGGTGCTTATTATGATGTTGTCAACGAAATAGCCGCGCACAGGAAAATAAACGGTTTTTTCAATTAAATATAAATGACGCGGAGATATATAAAATACTGTCCGACAACGGTTTTACACGCTATAGATTGGACGGGTGTATGAAGTGGATAACAGGGACGATAAATATTTTGAAAGAGATGTGAAAACGATAAATATACGTTGGTTATTTAGATTAACGGAAGTGGTGAAATAAATAGTATGATACAAATACGTTTGGCGCAATTCTCCGACGCGCCGGAATTAAAAAAATTGAATGATTTGTGGGAAAATAGTAATACTGTTGAATTAATCGAAAAATCTATTGAGGAAAATAATCGGGAAATTGTTTGCGTTGCCGCCGAAATTAATGGAAATATAAATAAACTCGTCGGGTTTTGCTGCGGACAGATAATGAAGTCTATGTGCTATTCTGATATTTATGGTGAAATTACTGAGTGTTTCGTTACAGAAAAATATCGGCGGCAGGGTATCGGAAAACAGCTTACAGAATTAATTGAAATTGAATTTAATAAGCGCGGAGTAAATCATTTACATCTTCTCACCGGAAAAGATAATTTGGCGGCGGAGGGGGTATCTCGTTCTCTTGGTTATGTTGATATATCTGAAATTGCGTATGGGTCATCTTCTATAGTAATGTATGCAAAACAGACTGTTATTCGCGCCTAAGAGCAAATTTCCACTCTAAATCAAGTAAAAAAGCATGATAAGCAAATGGGTAAATTGCGCAAAATATTTATTAGGTATTATGAAGTATGGAGGGAAACGGAATGACAGATAATATTCAAACTTCTGCGATAATGAGTGCGGGAATGAAAGTTTTGCGTGAAACACTCGGAATACTTGAAGCCGAAATCTTTATTACAAACGTAAAAAATCCCGGGCTTGATTATACCAAATGGCGTGAAAATTTATGCGAGGATTTAACGCTCCATGAACTGTTGGAACGCGCTGCGGTAACGGAAGATAAATACGGCGTTCCCAAAAATGTTGAGATTATATAACACAAAAATATATATAACAATCAGGTAAAAAATTATGGCAAACAAAAATACTAACAATAAAGAAAATACCTCTGACAATATGGACTCCCTTCCCGAAATCGCGAGGCAGTATCTTATGTATCTCCTGACAATCAAAAGCAGTTCAAAACTGACGGTCAGGGAATACGTTTTCGATTTGCGCCTTTTCTTCAGGTTTATGAAAAAACGCAAACTCAATCTGCAAACCGGACAGGATGAGTTCGATAAAATCGACGTCACGGATATAGATTTGGAGTTTATAAAATCAATCACAAAAGCAGATATATTCGAATTTCTATTTTTTATGTCCGACCAAAGGGATAACATAAACAACTCGCGGGCAAGAAAACTTTCGGCAGTCAAAGGGTTTTTCAAATATCTGACAAATCAGGTAAATAAGTTGGAGTTCAATCCCGCAGAAACGATAGAATCCCCAACTATAAAACAGCAGCTTCCGAAATATTTGTCTCTTGACGAAAGCGTCAATCTCCTGAACTCTATAGAAAACGATGAAGAAAACCCGAATAAAATCCGTGATTACTGCATTATCACGCTGTTTTTAAACTGCGGAATGAGATTATCCGAGCTTGTCGGCATAAATCTGCAGGACATCGCTCCTGATTTATCGACCGTCAGAATACTCGGTAAAGGCAGAAAGGAAAGATTTGTGTATATCAACGAGCCGTGCAAAAAAGCTCTGACAGAATATTTTGAAATCCGAAGAAAATATAAAAATTTAAAAGATGAAAATGCACTGTTTATATCGAAACAAAACAGACGGATTTCAAACAGCATGGTGCAGAAAATGGTTGACCGGAGTTTCATCAAGGCGGGGCTTGCGGATAAAAATTATTCTACGCACAAACTGCGTCACACCGCCGCGACTCTGATGTATCAGTACGGCAAAGTGGATACAAGGGTATTGCAGGAAATCCTCGGGCACGAACATCTGAACACCACTCAGATTTACACGCACGTAGCAAACAGTCAGCTCGCGGAAGCCGTAAATAAAAATCCCCTGTCTAAAATAAATCAAATAAACAAAAAAATAAAAAATAATCAAGAGGACGGCAGCCAAAATGAAAACGAAAAATAAAACTAATCTTAATAAAAAAATTTTATGTATTATCGCAGTATTGATACTCGCGGCGTTCTCAGTTATGACATTATCCTCATGCGACAAATCGGACTTTTATAATCTCGCGGGAAATCTGCTGAAAGACGGCGGAAAAGCTCATGGAAATCTTTATTATTTTACCGCCAATCTGAACATAAAAATAAGCAAAAACTATCTTTATCAGGCAGGCATATCATATGATTTAAAAGATTCGCAGTTTGACAGTATTCCCGACGAATTAAATTTCGTATTTGACGGTAAAGTTAAAAACGATCCGGCAGACGCTTCCAAAACTATGTTTGAGATAACGTCCGTATTAAATGATAATCTTAAAACAGTAATATATGGTAAAAATAACCTGCTGTATTTTGAGTTAAACGACGAATCACGAGTTATTTTGGATTTTTTATCCGCCACAGGATTTTTCGACCCGGCTATAAAAAGTATAGTTGAAAATCAAATTTCTTATAATAACGGAACAGTTATATATTTTAATTTCTCTGATATTAATTTATCATGGTTCGACAAATATATATCGAATATAGACAAGACTTTCACAATTACGTCGAATGTGAAATATGACAGTACCAGCGATTCGGTAAAAGACTTCAGCGTTCCCGATTTAGACAAGTCAAAAGCCGCATATTTCGGCGATATAAAAACAAAAACCGACAGGGAGCTTTTAAAGGTCCAGAATTACAGATATACGGAGCTCTCTATTGTTCTTAGCGCAGACAGCAGTAAAAACAATTTTATTAATATACTCGCGACGCGCGAAAACGGTAAAACAGATCTTCTCGAAAAAGTTAAAATAGACTATGACATATCAAAAATAAGAAACGACGCAAGTTTGGTATACAGCGCAAACTTTCTTCCGATGAGATATATACTGGAGCTTCTCGGCGAAACTGTGAACTGGAACAGCGCAAATAAAAAGGCGTATATAGTAAACAGCGACGGCAAAGAAGTATATTTTGACGGGTCGTTAGTAAATTCGACGACATATATAAGTTTAACACAGCTTATAGCAAATACGCCGTATCAAATCGACGTCGGCACAATAGGCGATTATATCGAATTTAAAATTGACAGGCAATAAACGCAATAATGCGATAACAAAAATTCCAATAAAATTATAAAAATTTTATTGGAACTTTTTAAATAAACTTACGTCTAACTGAACAAACTATAACAAATTATAAATTATAAAAATTTTCTGGCAAAAATGAGAGGAGATAAATATTTATGTTAAGAAAAAGTCTTATATTCGCCGCAATTTCACTGATTCTAATCTTTTCTATGATATTCGCGCTGTTTCCGGCTGCTGCTGCGTCAGGTCAATTCAGTATTGATACAATCAAAAACCTGCTTACCTCTCAGCCGCCATATTCGACGTACGCCGGCTCGGAGGATACCGCAGCACAGACTTCGGCGCAGAACAACAATACGGCGTCAGAAAATATGACGCAGGCTCTCACAGCCGCAAAAACTTACTTCAATATAGACGACAAAATCTATACGCAGTTTAATTACAACTATTACGACGCAAAAGACCCGAAATACAGCAGATGGCAGTTTACATGGAATTCCGACGATTATCAAAAGAGAATATCTATGACGGTATCGACCGACGGCAAAATTTTCTATTATGACAGGTACGATTACACGGCAAACAACAGTATTGTATTCGCAAAAATATCAAAATCCGACGCCCAAAAAACATCAGACGCGCTTTTGACAAACCTTTTGGGAAACGAATATAAAAATTACAGATTATTATCAAGTTCTATAGCATATCCAAGCGACCGTTATATTTTAAATTATATTTATTCCAAAAACGGTTATGACTTCGGACAGTATCAGATTAATGTCGGAGTGGATAAAATAACGGGAGATATATTAAATTTCTATGTAAACTCAAATTATTATACCAGCGACAGCGACTTCAGTTTTCAGGACGCGGCAAAAATAATATCCAAAGACGACGCTGTAAAATCATATTTGGACAACTTCGGGCTTGATTTAAAATACGCGAGCTATTTTGATTACAGCACAAAAAAACTCACGGTAAAACCAGTTTATTCAATAAAAAGCAACAATGACAACGCGTATATCAGCGCGGCTGACGGCAAACTGACTAAAATCACATACGCCGACCCGTATGTTTACGCCGGAGACGACGTCTCGACGTCTTACAACAGCGCCGCAGGGCTTGGAGCAGTCGAGGCTACTGCCGCCGCGCCTATGGCTGACAAGGCAGCAGGACAAACGGTGACGTTTTCCGCCGCTGAAACAGCACAGCTTGATAAGCTGAAAAACTATATCACTTCTGATAAAGCCGTAAGCATTCTTGTGAACGTTCTCGGATTAAGTCAGGACGATATTAAAAATCTAAAACAAAGCGTAAACCTGTCAAAAGATTATATAAATCAGAATCAGTATATCTGGAATATATATCTTTATTACGATTCGGCTTCGGCCGCCGACGGACAGACCGGTTCTTACAACGGACAAATTGACGCAAGAAACGGGAATATTATAAACTATTCCAGATATTCTTACATCCCGTACAAATACGGCGCGTCACAGGATACAACTCCCGATTATATGTACACTTACGGCGAAGCGAAAAATATGGTCACGGAACAGATTAAAAAAATCCTGCCGTATGATTTGGACAGTAATTTCGAATTCGTTGATACGCCGCAGATAACGCCGGTATATAACGCTCTGAACGGCGACGTCAATGCCGATAAACAGTCCTCATATTATTTCAGTTTCGTCAGAAAAGTAAACGGACTGCAATTCCCGAGCAATACTGTCTATGTAAATTTCGACAATATAACCGGAAAAATTACGTCTTACAGCCTGATATGGTACGAGGACGCTGTGTTCCCAAAACTCGACAGTATTGTCTCTCCCGAAACGGCCTTGAACACAATTATCGGCTATTCGGATTTTGTCGTCAAATACATGTCTAACGGATTTAACGCAGCTAAAAAAGTCAATGTTTCTCTTGTATACGATTTTAAAGATTCGTATCTGCAATGTGTGGACGCATTAACCGGAAAATATATAAACAGCTGGGATTTTACCGAAATTACAAAACCGGAAAATACCGCGGCTCACAACTATCAGGATTTAAAAGGTCACTGGAGCGAACAGACTGTCAATACGCTTACAAATAACGGGATATACGTATGGGGCGGAGATAAGTTTGAGCCTGACAAGGCTATAACAAAAAACGAGCTTATAAATTATCTGAATTTCTACAGCAACAGTTACAGCTATTACGGTTCATATGCCGTCCCCGCGCTTTTCAAATCCCCCGAAACGTCTTCGGCTGCAGATGACAGCGGCAAAACCCTGACCCGCGAAGAAGCGGCGCAGATTATATGTCAGTATCTCGGCTACGATGAACTCGGCAAAAACTACAGTATTTTCAAATACCCTTTCAATACGGATCCGAATTATTCAGACGAGCAGTACAGGGGATATATAACGATAATAAATTCGTTCGGATTGTTTTCGGGAATTCCAAATATGATGCCTGCGGACAGCAATATCTATAACGCAAAAGCTCCGTTTACAAGAGCGGAAGCCGCTTCCATTGTATATAACATGATAACAAAACTTATGGCGGGGAAATAAAACCGGTGTGTCTGGATGTGATTAAAATATAAAAATATGGGACAGCGTATGGATGAACGTCGTTCATCCATACGCTGTCTCTGAATCTATTATTGCGTAATTTTACTTTAATCTATTGCGTCAACCAAAGCTACAAGTTTATCTATAGCTTTCTGCATTACCGCGCTGTTTTTGTCGTAATATGACGCAACGTCTCTGTCGGATTTGTCGCATAGAGTGATAAAGCCTATAAACGCGTTCCCGAAAGCGTAAACCGCGCCAATGTCATAAACTTTCGAATTGAATATAATATCGAGCATCTGCTGGCTTTCGTCATCTCTCGTGTATTTTCTCTGCAAAGTGACGTCGTAATACGCAGGCTGGATAGTGTATCTGCTTTCGGCGGCCGTCGCCTCAAGAATTACGCTTGTTCTGTCTAAATCCTGGACGCTCTTCGGCACTCCGAGGAGCACGCCGGTGTACGGATTTACGACGCTGGCATAATCAGCCTGATTTTCGTCGTATTTCGGTAACGGAACTATGCCGAAATTCGATTCCATTCCTTTGTAATTTTCGACGACTCTCATTCTTACCCACTCGAATAACGCTCTGTTATCATTAAATGCCGCATGATACGACGCCAGCCAATTCACGCTGTTTGTTCCGCCGTTTGCTATGTCGGACTGAATATTCAAAACATCCTGTTTATTGTACATGATGTCCATTGCTTTTGAAATTACATTCAGATTGCGGTCGGCTGTGAGAGACATGACGGGTATATCGTTGTCGTCTTTGACCGCCAATGCGCCGCCGCCGCTTACGAGAAGCGCGTGCAAGGTATCTCTGTACGCGACAAATCCCCATCTGTCGTCATCCGGAGTCATTTTGCCGTCGCCGTTCAGATCGCTTGACGCGCCTTTGATATCCTTATTAAACGCGTCCATAGTCCATTTACCGTCTGTAACCAAACTATACGGTAAATCCATGCCGAGCGAAGCCATCAGGTCTTTATTGAACAGCAGACAGTTTGTCGCCTCTTTGTCGAGTATCAGCATATCTCCGCCGAGAAGAAAGTTTTTGTGCTCGATAGACATAGCGTTGACTGCGGGGTCCCACCACGGCTGGCTCAGATCCACATACGTCAGCTTTGAAACGTCTGTCAGGAGATCTGCGGGCACAATCGTCGGGATATTGTTGTTGAACATTATAACCGCATCATATGTGGTGTCCCCTGCATTCACTGTTTTTCTCAGTTCGGAAGTATCGT
>Ga0123357_10001668_pt1 | contig 23877 bp, 22 predicted proteins | sample TergutEmb28metaG_FD_89873 | JGI IMG/M metagenome (GOLD analysis project Ga0123357, IMG submission 89873) | Embiratermes neotenicus P4 segment gut microbial communities from Petit-Saut dam, French Guiana - Emb289 P4 | ecosystem: Host-associated > Arthropoda: Insects > Digestive system > Gut ... | reverse complement strand
TCGGTGCTCGGGAAAAAAGGATATATCGGCATTAATCCTAGTAAATTCCCCAATATAATGTCGTCAACATGTTTATCGAGGATAGCCATAGAAATTGGGGCAAAAGGGTCTTGCGTTCCTTTGCTGTCAACAAAGGCCAATAAACATGCATTGATATATGCTGTAGAACAAATATTGGCAGGAAGATGCCGCGCTATTCTACTTATTCATATAACCGAAAGAAACGATTGTTTTGGATGTTTTATCGAGAATGAACTTTCATATGGTAAAAGAAGTATTGAACCAAGGTTGATCATTAATACGAAAGGGTAGATAAATATGAAATTAGCATTGATTTCTCCAAAGGGAGTCGGGATGGGTACAAATGATGAAAATCGGTGGACGGCGGAATTGTATAACAGACTCAGCGGAATAGATTCCCTGAGCGAACTGATGTCATGCGCAAATTCACCATTGCTTACAGTTGCCGCAATATTAGAAAGTTTTTTTGATGAAATGGATTATATTGATGAGGAAATTGAAGATATTGACTGGGAAAAGCAGTACGATATGGTTGCAATGTCGTTTATGACACAACAGGCGGTCAGAGCCTTTGAGTTAGCTGAAAAGTTTAAGAAAAAGGGCGCTTATCTTATTGCCGGAGGGATGCATTCAACAAATTCACCGGAAGAAGTTCTTCAATACTTTGACACGGTTTTTATAGGTGAAAGCGAAATAACGCTACCTCAGTTCATGAAGGATTACCTTGAAAAAAAAACGCTAAGAATATATGAAAATACATTCGAGATTAATATGGATGAAGTTCCCCTGCCGAGATATGATTTACTGCCAATAGAAAAGTATAAGACTATACCTCTGCAGATTTCAAGAGGTTGTCCTCACAACTGTGAATTCTGCGCTTCTACAAAAGTATATGGAGCTAAATACCGCCATAAAAGCGTGGATAGGGTAATACAGGAAATCGAAATGATTCAAAAACTGAAACCCCATCCGCATATTTATTTTACAGATGATAATATGCTTGTCAACAAAGATTTTGCCATAAAATTACTTGACGCGTTGAAAGATAAAAAAATAAGATGGATGACCCATACGGATATAAGTGTTGCCGACCAAGATGAAATTCTGAAAAGATTATTTTCAGCAGGCTGCCGTAAACTTGTAATCGGTTTTGAAAGTATTATCCCTGAGTCTTTATGTACTGTTGAAAAATGGAAATATAATCGTATGGATAAATACGGAGAAGAAATACAAAAAATCCAATCATACGGTATAGGCGTATGGGGGACATTCATTGTTGGCTTGGATGGCGACGACAAATCGGTTTTTCAAAGGGTAGTTGACTTCACGATCGAAAATAATTTATATGGGGCAATGATATCAGTACCGACGCCGTTTCCGGGTTCTGCCCTTTACGAGCGGTTATTAAATGAAGGAAGAATATTAAGTTTAAATTGGGGAAGCTATACCCTTTGGAATGTCGTTGTTAAACCTAAGAATATGAGCGTTGAAGAATTAAAAGAAGGATTCCGTTATGTGCTCTCGCAAATTTATTCAAAAAGAGCTACGGAAAAACGGATGGAATATTTTAAAAATATATATTCTTCAATCAGGAGAAATGAAAATTGAAACGTTTGCTGTTATTGGTTCCGAAATGCAACGGACCATCTGAAAAAAAGAAGTGGAATGAATTCTGGCCGGACGATATTGAAAGTATAGTAAGCCAAAATATGTGGAAACTGGTTTCCCCTGGAGTTCTTGTATTGGCGAAACTGGCTGAATCTACCGGAATATATGATGTCCAACTGGTAGATGAAGAATTTCAACAGCTAGATTTAACACAAAGGTTTGATTTAGTGGCTATGTACACTGTTACGCCAAATGCAAAAAGGGCTTATGATCTGGCCGGATATTATAAAAAGCAGGAGGCTTATGTTGTCATGGGCGGCGTGCATACTACCGTTTGTCCGGATGAGGCCGAAAAATATGCTGATACAATTTTGATTGGGGAAGCTGAACATATCTGGCCTGAATTTTTAAAAGATTTTCAAGTGAATATGGTAAAAAAAATTTATTCACAACCATTAGGAGAAGTTGATATAAATTGTTCGCCTGTCCCTTCTTTTCACATTTTGCCTGAAAACGCACGAAATCTGATACCTATACAAACCGCCAGAGGCTGCCCGCACGGATGCAAATTCTGCAATCTTCGGAATTTGTATGGCAGCCAGTATCGAATAAAAGAAACGGCGAATGTAGAAAAGGAATTTGAAGCTATAAAAAAGATTAATACGCATGCTGTGATTTATTTTACAGACGATAACTTTTTTTGCAACAGGACACATTCAGAGGCAATCATGCAGAAAGCCGGTGAATATAACTTAATATGGTACGCAAATTCTGATATTTCATTGGGTTCTAATATTCCGATTATACAAATGGCGTATAAATGCGGATGTCGGCAGGTATTAATCGGATTAGAAAGCGTTAATCCGGCGAATCTCAAAGGATTGGATGAAAACAATTTTAAAAGTCGGAATTTCAAACATTACAAAGAACTGATCGAGAACATACAGTCTTGTGGTATAGGAGTTATCGGAAGTTTCATACTTGGTCTTGATGAAGATGACGAAGATATTTTTGATAAAACCATCGATTTTATACTTGATACAAAGTTGTTTGGCGCCAACATAACCATTAATACACCTTATCCAGGTACTATGAGTTTTAAAACATTAAGAGATGAAAATAGAATATTAACATATGACTGGAATTGTTACACCATATTCAACCCTGTGATTATTCCCAAGAAAATAACAGTGGAAAAATTGAATGAAGGTTATTTGAGAGTACTTCGGACGATTAATGTACCAGAAAATATCAATAATAAAATGAACTATCTAAAACAAAAAATGAGGAATAAAAAGAATGATTGAGTCCGGAAGAAAACCGATAATTGGCTATATGTGTTCATACGTTCCGCATCAATTTATAAGCAACCTTGGATTTTCGGTATTAAATTTCAATGATTTGGATAAAGAGACAGAAAAAGCCATACCCAGTCTGCCTGTCAATCTATGCAGTTATGTGCGGCACTGCGAAAAAATTCTTGCTCAGACTGGAATTGACGGGCTTATAATCACAAACTGTTGTAACAGCATGCAGCGTTTATACGACTATGTTAAGTCGGCCAGACCTGATATTTTTTGTTATATGCTTGAGCTCCCTCGTGACAAGAATAAAGAAGATTACGTTCACTTCGGATATAATATCAGTGATCTTGCGGAGAAATTGAGCTGTTTTTTTCCGTCAGCTCAGAGATCGATGCAACCGGATAAAGGCGCGCTATGTCCTGAAGAAAGTAAAAACATGAACGAGATCTATATTTTGGGAAATACAGTTTCTTTGCCTATCAGGAAACAAATCGAATATCACTTTAAAAATTACGCTTTTGAAATTAACCATTGCGGGGTGAGAAATAACGGGGATATATTATGGAAAAAATATCTGGATCATAAAACAGGAAAAGTTCCCGTAAATGAAACATCTATTGAGTACCCGTGTGCAAGGATGAATCATTTTATAGATTGGGTTAAAGGTTATATCAAAGACAACAGAAAATTAAAAGGCGTAATATATTTTTCATCCCAAAACTGTGACAGCCATTTGCTTAACTTTCCTGCTGTTCAGGAAATATGCAAGGCCAACGGGATCCCTGTGATTGAGCTTGACATGAATTACGATGAAAAAAGTTCCGGTCAGTTTGCGACAAGATTAGAGGCTTTTATTGAATGCATGGAAGTAAATAGTCCAAAAGATAATTTCAAGGATGTTTCTGACAAAGTTGATGATAATAATTTTTTTATGCAGCGAATGAGACTTACAAAAACGCTTATCCCCAGACTTCCGCTCAAATCGATCCAAATGGTTGTTGAGAATCAAATAGAAGTGTTTACACATAAAGTATGGAAAAATCCAGAAAAAACTGTATGGACAAATATGGTTATGACCCCGGAACTGTTTTATGCCGCAGGACTAATACCTGTAAATATGGAATTGATTGCCGGATGGTTGTCGTCTCTTAATTTATCGAGAGATTATATTTCACTCATCGAAGGAAAGGGATTCAGCCCTTCTATTTGTTCTTATCATAAGGCAACATTGGGATTGATCGAGAGCGGCGGATTAGTTCGTCCAATAGGAGCTGCTGTTTCTTCCAACATCTGTGACGGTGGGGTAGGGGTTGCGAATTTTTTCAGATGGAAATACGGAACGGATACGTTTGTTCTTAATGTGCCATTTGACAAAAAAATGGCAAACAAAAAATACTTGATTAAACAGTATGAAAATTTGGTTGCATGGATTGAAAATTACACAGGGAAAAAACTCGTAAATGAAAAAGTACAGGAAGCACTAGAAATTTCTAATAAAACGCGTGAGTATTGGCTGAAAGTACTTGAATTGAAAAAAGGCATACCGGTAATTCCGGGACGTTTTATGCTAAGAAATTTGTTCGGAGCGACATTTTTATTCGGTTCACAGTTTGGTTATGAAGTAGTCAAGACTTATTATGACGAGATGCTGGAAAGATATGAAAAAGCTAAAGAGAATAACGATTCCGTAAAATGCAAACGTATTCTTTGGATTCATTTTGCTCCACTTTATAATAACAATTTGCTGGAATACCTTGAGGGGGAGCTTGGATGTTATATAGTATTTGATGTTACCGGATATATTTATTGGCGTGAGTATAATATTGAAAAACCATTGGAAAGCCTTGCAGAACGCGCAATTTCCCATTTCTATCTCGGAGAAGTTGAAGAAAGAAAGAAATTATACGCAGAAATTATTAGAGACTATAAGATTGATGGGGTTATACATATGATGCATAGTGGATGCCGCGCTATTCCCGGAGCTTCATGGCAAGTTCGGGATGTGGCGGATGAAATGGGGGTACCTTATCTTGAACTGTCCGGGGATTGTATAGATCCGAGAGGTTTTTCGGAAGAACAAATGAAGTTGAGATTAGAAGCTTTTAAAGAAACAGTTTGGGGGAGATAATTTGTATCTGGGAATTGATGTTGGCTCTGTAAGCACAGACGCTGTATTATTAGACGATCAAAGAAAAATCATCGCTTTTTCCATCGAAAAGAGCGGATTTGACCATAAAGCCGCCATTAATGAGGTTATAAACAATATTTGCGTAAAAGCGCAAATTGAAAAAGAGGATATTAAAAGTATTGTGTCAACGGGTTATGGGAGAAGAAATGTGGCAGATGCAGACAAAATTGTTACTGAAATATCATGTCATGCAATGGGTATTCATTTTTTATCTCCAGATATTCGTACAGTTATTGATATTGGAGGCCAAGACAGCAAAGTAATCCGAGTCTCCGAAAATGGATATGCGGAAACATTTTTCATGAATGATAAATGCGCTGCGGGTACTGGAAGATTTCTTGAAGTGATGGCTCATGCTATGGGGATAGATATTAATAATCTGGGAGCGGTTGCCCTTACTGCCAAAAAGGTCGAGCCTATCAGCAGCATTTGCACGGTATTCGCAGAATCGGAAGTCATATCAAAAATTTCTGAGGGAAAACCAAAAGAAAATATCATTGCCGGCATCCATAGGGCTATAGGCGAGCGTCTGATGGGAATGATCGCGGCTATAGGAATTAAAAAGCCAATAGCCTTAACCGGCGGTGTCGCAAAAAATCAAGGTATAGGCAATGTTCTGTCAAAATATCTGGGGGAAAACATTTACAGACCGGACGAGCCGCAAATAGTAGGCGCTCTTGGAGCCGCGATATTTGCTATGGATTATTATATAAATGGATCTGTTAAAGATAAAAACCCGGATTCGGAGAGTAAAACGAATGAATAACTTTTTATCAAAATTAGATTTAGCCGTTAGATATCATGAATCTATAGGCGAACGGCATATGGCATATTACCTGCGGAATCAATTGGATTTACTGCGAAATATAACGGAACAAAAAAAAGATTATATTGTGGTGTCATATTATGTTCCGGGGGAATTGTTGGAGCTAATAAATGTAGAAGTCGTTTATATGGAAAGACTTGCTGGGCTTGCCGCCGCATGGCATATATTCAATAAGCCTGTTTCAATGGCAACGGCAAAAGGTTTTCCTATATGCTCGTGCTCTTACCAAGCATTGTTTAATTTGTTGATTGAAGAAGAAGTTATCCCCAAACCAGTTGGATTTATAGCGTTGAGCTATGCTTGCGATGACGCCTGGACATATTGTAAAACAGCCGCAGAAAAGTACAATATCCCATTTTACTATATTGACGTTCCGAAAGTATCAAGTAATGGACAACAACGATATTTAACGAAACAGCTTGGAGACTTGTATCGGCAGATTAAAACGTCATTTCCGGGAAAAACAAGTATTGAAGATGTTATTGCCGCTTCCAATGAGGCTCAGGATATAAAGAGCGAGATCGACGTTTTGAGGCTAAAATGCCCTAATAATATACTTGATTATTTTAAGTTGTTTCCTCTTTATAACGATCTTGGAAAAAAGAGTACGGTGGACATACTTAAACTTTATAAAGATAAACTTGAAAGAGATATTACATCAGATTACAGCAAAGCTGTACCGAGAATTCTCTGGCTTGGAATAGTTCCTCTATACAAAAACAGCATTATTTCAGATATAGAGAAAAAGCTGAAGTGTAAAGTTGTATGTGAAGAAATGTTTGATTTTGGCGGTGTAAAGTTAACTTACAATGATTTTTTTGAAAATCTCGCACGGAGAATTATGTGTTCAAGGTTTTTTTCTTTGGAAAGCCGCATAGAGGCAATGCTTATAAACATAAAAGAGTTTGAAATAAATGGGATCATTCATTTTTCACAGCGGAACTGCCGTTTTCTGCCCTCGATGGTGCCACAATTAATGAGTAAAGCAGAAGAGAAACGAATTCCGTTTATTGAGATAAACGGCGATGTGGTAGACTCAGATTATTTTGATGAAAAAAGAGCATGGGAGCAACTGGAATGTTTTAGTAGACAGATAGACGGAGGTCATAATGTATATTGATACCGATGTCCGTGAGGATGTGTGCTTCATATATTTAAATAGGCCGGACACGAACAGCCTGAATCAGATATTGCTGGACGAACTATATAACAAAGTGTGTTGGGCTTCGGAGCAAGAAAACGTGAAAGTAATCATTCTGACGAGCAGATTATCTTTTGGATTTTCATCAGGACTGGATTTGGGCAGTTTTATGAGCCAGCAGACAGGTTTTGCCGGGAAAGTTTATAATGCGGTCCATAAGTCTTTTCAAATAGTAAAATCAATTGTACAATCGCCCAAAGTATTCATAGCCGCTCTTGCAGGACCGGTAATAGGGTCAGCGGCGTCGATTGCTTTCGGCTGTGATTTCCGTATCGCCGCTCCTGGGACATGGTTCTGGTTGCCGGATACGCAGTACGGCGGTCTCTTAGCGGATGGAGGCATTGAACTGCTCGCAAAGTTGACAGGCAATTCACGGGCGTTCATGCTTGCGTTAACAAACGACCGTATAAATATTGACGATGCAAACAAGTGGGGATTGATTTACAAAATCGAAGAAAAGTCAAAACTTGATGAGACAGCTTTTTCGACGGCAAAACGGTTATGCGACTTTTCATTCAAAACATCAAGCCTGCATAAAAAAATAATAAACGAAGGAATATTAAATAAATTCCACGAAGATCAATTAAAGGAGATCCTGTCATCGGAGGATGTTTATAAAAGGCTTCGATCTCATATTCGGGGCCAATCATAAATCGTATCGAAAATATTAGCGTGTTTATCAATTGGCTGTATAAAATATTTAAAGAAGGGATTTTATGTCTATAGAGGGAAAAAGTATTGTTGTATCCGGGGGCTCAAGGGGCATTGGAAAAGCGGTGGTCTTGTCGTTGGCGGAACAAGGGGCAAATGTAGCGTTTACTTTTCTGAGCAATAGGGACGCGGCAAATGAGATATTGAATAAAAGCTTGGAACTAAAAGGGACAATCAGAGCTTATCAGGTTGATATCAGAGATCAGCAGCAAGTGAAAAAAATGATTTCTGATATTGTGGCCGAGCATGGCGGTATTGATGTTGTTATCAATAACGCTGGAATACGGCAGGATAAGACTTTGGCTTTCATGTCTGCGGAGAACTGGAACGACGTGCTTGATACAAATCTTACAGGGTCTTTTTATCTGACGCAGGCTGCTATATTATATATGCTCAAAAAAAGTCCGGCAGGGTGATATTCATAAGTTCAATCAGCGGTATTTATGGAATTCCCGGACAGGTGAATTATTCCTCTTCAAAAGCTGCTTTAATAGGTTTTACACGTTCCCTTGCAAAAGAGGTTGCTCCATATGGAATCAGTGTTAATGCCGTTGCTCCTGGAGGAGTTGATACTGATATGGTATCGTCTATGAATGAAAAAGATAAAGAAAAACTGCTTCAGGGGGTGCCATTGGGACGCATGTGCAGGGTTGATGAAGTTGCAAGCGTCGTTAAGTTTTTGGCGGATGACAATTTTGCGCCCGCATATCTGACCGGAACCGTGATACCATTGGATGGAGGTCTTGGGTTATAATGAAAGAAACCTTTGACGATTTGACAGGAGTATGGGATCGTAATACTGTTGTAAATTATCTTTCTCAAAAAATAAGCGGCAGAACCGAATTTTCAATAGCGCTGTGTGATATCGATTTTTTTATCAATATAGATTCGAAAATCGGAAATATCGAGGGCGATAAAATTCTGACGCGAATAGCAGCTTTTTTTTCTTCTTACAGTGAATTTATCACCGGAAGATATTGCAGTGACAGCTTCATATTATTATTCGAAAATTGCGTCGGCGAATGTATTCTATTATTTGTCGATGAGCTGAGAAAGCAGTTCAAAAAGCAAAGATTTATAGACCAGAAATCCATATACGCAAAGGTTCCGATTACTGTAAGCTTTGGAGTCGCTTTTCATTGCGGTGATGGAAAAAGTGTTGAACTGGTGCTTAAAGAAGCTGAAATTGCGTTGTCTGAGGCAAAGAAAAAAGGAAGAAACCGCGTTATAAGTCTCGAAAATGATGAAATACAAATTATCATGGATAATCCGTCGGGTGTTTCTACGTTGATAGGAGGGCTTGCCGGTTATAGCGGAGACGGGGGTATAGCAAAAAATGCGCAGATTGCCGAGCCTTATGGATTGGATATAGCCCAAAACGGCGAATTGCTGATCGCAGATAGAGGTAATCACTCGATAAGGCTTGTAGGTCATAACGGAATAATCACGACGATTGCCGGCGACGGTAAGTACGGTTATTCGGGCGACGGCGGTTACGCAAAAAATGCTCGGCTTAACAAGCCGAGCGGAGTTGCAGCCGGAATTGATGGATGTGTTTATATTGCGGATACTGGAAACCATTGCATTAGGAAGATAAATACGCAAGGGATTATTGAAACGCTTGCGGGATGCGGTAACGAAGGTTATGACGGCGACGGAAGACATAGAAAATATGCAAGATTCAACCGGCCCGGCGGGGTGGTCACAGATATGTACGCCAACGTATATACAAATGATTATGGAAATAATGTCATACGGGTAATCAGAAATGATGGATTTGTGTATACTGTGGCAGGATCAGGGGAGTTTGGGTATGGCGGCGACGGCGGTAATCCGTTAAAGGCATTAATGGACCGTCCCTACGGACTGGCAGTTGCCAGAGACGGCTTGTATATTTATATTGCAGATTACGGAAACCATTGCATAAGAGAAGTAGATGTAGCTGCCAATAAAATAAGAACTATATGCGGGACGGGCGAGCCAGGTTATTCAGGCGACGGCGAAACTGGGCAAAGAGCACGGCTGAACGGACCGTTTTGGGTATGTGTCTGGAGAGAAAAATACTTATTAGTTGCTGATGCCGAAAATAGCTGTATTCGGATAATGGATCTCAAAACTAATATCATACACACTCTTACTGGAAATGGGAGGCGTGGATATGCCGATTCTATAAAATCTGATGAAATAGTAAAATATAATATTCCGGCAGGCATGGCTGTTGAGTGTAAATATAACTATTTGTACATCGCTGACTATGCAAATAATGCTGTAAGGAGATGCAATTTAAACTTAATTAGTTTTTAAATTCAGTATGATTAACTATTATGATAATATTATTATTTTTTATATTGACTTGTTTCGCTGTTTTGACTATTTTTCTGTATTATGCGGTAAAAAGCTATAAATCTGTTTTCGAATTGACACATCCGGTAAAATATAAATACGATATGAATTCAAAAGTCCCCTTTACATATAAAAAATTTAAATTTGAAACGATTGATGGAATAAAACTAACAGGCATAGATTATCGACCTAAAACAGTCTGCAGGGGGACGGTTCTTGTGTGCCATTTTCTAGGCGGGAGCAAAGAGGCTATTCTGATGTTCGTAGATTCGCTTATTATGAATGGATACCGGGTTCTTAGCTTTGATAATCGCAATCACGGAGAAAGTAATTCAGATAAAAGAATCAAAGCTTCTTTACAAACAGATTTTATTGCTTTTTATGAAAAAATAAAAAGTATGGGGATAGAAGGACCTTTTGGAATTATAGGTTTTTCGATGGGAGCATCCCAAGCTCTCTGGGCGATGAATAAATACAGTGACATACAAGCAGTCATTACTGACAGCGGACCGCTTTTATATGTAAAAAAATACTTTTGTTATGTTTTGGATAATAAAAAAATTACAAACCCTATAGTTAGAACAATGTTCCTATTTATTTTTCTTCATTATGTTGGTTTTTCAAAAATGGCGAAAGAAACTATTAAATTATTAAAGAAACTTAAAGGGAAACCTATATTAATGATCTACGGTGAGAAAGATAATATAATATCAATCGATAATATAAAACTTGCATGTGAATTATTGAAATTAAACGAAATATCTGTATGGGGGGTGCCGCGCTCCAGGCATTTGACAAATAAACATCTAAAACCAAGAGAATATGAAGAAAGGATAGTAGAGTTCTTTCATAAGAACATTACTGTAAAATCAAATTATGAAAAAGATAGCGTTAATCTCTCCTAAAGGTAACGCTTTTGGAAAGAACGAAAAATTAATTGAATTCTTAAAAGGAACGACCGGTATGGAGAGTTTTCGCACTCTCTGGACGGGACCAAACCTGGGTTTGATTACCATCGCGGCATTATTCCCTGAGGACTGGGAAATTGACTATATAGACGAAAACTATAAATTAATCGACTATGATAAAAAATATGACATTGTTTGTGCTAGCGCAATGACACAGCAAATCGTAAATGCCTATCAAATTATTGATAAGTTTAAAAAACGGAATACGCTGACAATTATAGGCGGAATACATGCTACCGTTTTACCCGATGAAGCTATGCAGCATGCGGATGTTGTGATGGTTGGCGAAGGAGAGGTTGTTTGGCCATACTTTATTTCAGATTATGAAACTGGAAATTTAAAAAGAATTTACAGGGATGATTCTGAAAAAAAATTTCAGTTTGAAAATCACATTATGCCAAGATTTGAACTCTTAAAAGGCTATCAGTATCCGATTATTACGCTTCAGACAACCCGCGGGTGTCCGCATGATTGTGCTTTCTGCTGCGCGTCAAAAGTATTCGGCGCAGGATATCGCCGGAAAAATAATTCGGAAATACTGACGGAGCTTAAAATAATCAGAAAAATGTTCCCAGACGCATTGATATTATTTGCGGATGACAATTTTCTGGTCAATAGAAAAGAATGCAAAAAACTTTTGCAAGAAATGATTGATTTGGATATAAGGTGGCTTGCCCAAACGGACATATCCGTTGCACAGGACGACGAGTTATTAGAATTGATGGTATTTTCTGGCTGCCAATGGGTTGTTATTGGTTTTGAAAGCATACATTTTGACAGTTTATATCAACTTGATGACAAAAACTGGAAATTAAAGCAGTTTCCTGTGTATGAACAAGCCATCGGAAAGATACAATCTTTTGGAATTGGCGTATATGGAACTTTTATCGTAGGTCTTGACGAGGACGACATTAATGTATTTGAATCAACCGCGAGATTCATAAATGAAAATAAACTATATGGAGTAAACGTAACAGTGCCCACTCCGCTTCCGGGAACACGTCTGAGAGAAAAGATGCGCAACGAGAACCGGATTGTGATTGATAATTGGAGTTATTATACTTTTTGGGATGTGACTATTATTCCAAAAAAGATGCAAATCAGGGAGCTGGAAGAAGGACTGTTAAAAATATATAAAAATATTTTTGATGATTCTCAGGTATATCAACGACTTACACATATGAAATGTTTAGCAAAGAACAGAAAAAAAATTTTAAAGAAATTACAAACGGCGGAAAGGTGAATCATGGGTATCTTTGATAATTACTCAATAGCATTTCCTGCAAGAGATGCTTTTTATTACGGTTTGTCCAGAGAGTTTTATGATCAATTTATTGAATTCAGGGATGTTTTTGATTTGGCAAGCAATTTTATGGATGAGGATCTCCGTGAAATTGCATATGAAAATCCCAATATAAAACCTGAGCTTCATACAGTATGCTTTATAACTCATTGTATAGCACTTTATAAATTACTTCTTATGTACGTTAAGAAACCACTTGCCGCCATTGGATTCAGCCAGGGGGAATTTACTGCGGTTTCTGCGGCTGGCGCGGTATCTTTCCCCGAAATATTAAAACTCGTCTATGAACTGGAAATACTGTTGATTAATAATGTCGCTATAAAAAAAGGTTCTATGGCGCGTGTAATGGAGTTGGACCGGGAAACACTCAGGGAATGCTGTAGTTTTGTGGATCCTGAAAGGGAAAGGATTGCAATATCAATTACTTATTCGCAAGATCAGAACGTTGTTTCAGGGGGAGACGAGGAAATAAAAAGACTTTCGAAAATAGCGAAAGAAAAAGGCGCCAGATGGGTAATCCCTTTAAACGGAGGCGGTGCTTTCCATAGTCCGTTGTGTCGGAATATCCTGCAAAAATCGGGACGAATTTTTGACAAATATAAATTTCATGATACTGAATATGCTGTTTTTTCATGTGTAGACGGTGAAATGGCAATGGATGGCGAAAGTATAAAAGAGAAATTATCCCGTCAAATATCAATGCCTATTGCATGGGATACATTAGTAAGGAACCAAAAAGAATACGGAAGTAAATGTATTTTAGAAATGGGCTCCGGATGTACGATATCTGGAAACACGCGTATCATTGATGACAGTATAACATGTAAATGGATAAATAATGTAGATGATTTTAGAACGATAACCGGATTTGCATAACGAAAAAACAAAGGGTGAATTAATATGTTTATTATTGACGATATATAATGATGTTTTAAAATAGTCCAACATTCTTGCTATTAAGCGAATATTATATATGATAACTATTTAGCTTTAAAGATAAGAAATGAATGAAAAATAAATATTAAAAAAGTAAGAAACAATAAATATATAAAGATGCGGGTAATTTTTATGGAGAAATATTTATTAACTTCAGACTCCTTAACAGGAGGATTTTCTGATAAAGGTTGCAATCAAATTAAAACTATGACAACTCAAGTATTCTATAGTGAAATATCATCTACGCCAAAACCTGAAACTGACTATTTGATGAAGTTAGTCTCAAGAGATAAACAAATTCTACTCTCAAAGTTCAAGTTTGATATTGACCGTAAATTAAGTTTATATGCTGAACTATTGGTACGGTATCAGATACATAAAGAACTTAGCTTAAAAAATGAGGAAATTGTATTTATAAAAAATGAACATGGCAAGCCATATCTGCAAGATTACCTTAAATTTCAATTTAATATTTCACACACCAGAAACGCAATTGCAGTGGCTTTTTCAAGTGTCGAGATTGGTATAGATATTGAACATATAGAACCGCCTGATTACAGAATAGCAAAACGCTTTTTTGCTCCCGCAGAGCAAGAATTCATATTTTCACATGAAAATCCGGAATATGCTTTTTATGAAATCTGGACGAAAAAAGAAGCGTATATAAAATTCCTCGGAACCGGATTTTCTACCCCTTTAAAATCTTTTGACGTATTGAATAATAAAATTAAATCCATGCTGCATACGTTTGAAGCAAGCAATTATCTTGTTACAACTTGCTATAAAGAAATGGGGAATATAGAGCCAGTTATTATAACTATCACGGAAGTTGATTTATACACATTGTTAAATGAAATAATATAGGTTGAGTGAGATAATTGTCAAAAATTAGAATTTTACAAATAAATATTAAAATAATTAGGAGAATATTAATGGATAATAAATTATTAGTAAAAAATATTAATTTTAAAACATTGCCGAAAATGTTTGAATTGAAAAATGAAATTAATATAATCGCAGGACCATGTTCTGTTGAAAGTATGGAACAAATGGAGAAAGTGGCGCAAAAATTGGTTGAAAATAATATAAAATTTATTAGAGGAGGAGCATTCAAACCGAGAACATCGCCATATGATTTTCAAGGACTGGGTATGGAGGGAATAGAAATACTACGTTATATATGTAAAAAATATTCATTATTAAGTGTTTCTGAAATAACAGATGTGCGGAATGTAGAAAAAGCTCTGAACTATATCGACATTATACAAATTGGATCAAGAAATATGCAAAATACTGATCTTCTTAAAGAAGTCGGAAAATCAAAACATCCTGTGTTATTAAAACGTGGTATGATGTCAACATTAAATGAATTTTTAATGGCGGCTGAATACATAGTGTCAAATGGCAACAATGAAATTATGTTATGCGAAAGAGGGATACGGACTATTGAGGATAGCACGAGAAATACTTTAGATATTAGTAGCGTTGCGATTATAAAAAAAGAAACTTCTCTGCCGGTTATAGTTGACCTCAGTCACTCTCTCGGAAGAAAAGATATATTGATACCTGTTGCAAAGGCAATAATTGCGTTAGGTATAGATGGTATAATGTTAGAAATACACAATAATCCATCGGAGGCATTATCAGATTCAAAACAGCAATTATCTCTTGATGAATTTCAAACATTTTATGATGCAATAGTACCCTGCTTATATAAAAAAGATGATAACAAAGCGAGTTAAAATTGGCGGATACAAAAATTGACAATATTTCTAACCGTACCCTCTTCAATTTTTGCTTTAAAAATGAAAAAAATGATTTTCAGAACTCTTTTTGCATATTACACACCAAAATCACGTACCCTCCATATTTTATGCTATAATAAATATTGAGAAGGCGAGAGGTAAATAATTTATTACTAGAAAGGTGATTTACGAATTAAAATAAAATTTCTAAATGATCAGATTTTAAAAAGTACGCAAAAGATATATTAAACTTCGGAAATTTATCCAAAAGCCTTGTTTGGTGACAAAATTACGAAAAAAGTTACGGCGTAACCGTATTGGGTTTTATTGACTTTAAGTGGGGAAAGATAAATCTTATGTCACTTCATGACACTCATTTTGCCACATTCCGCGCTATATTTCGTTTATTTCGACCATTTTTTGTTTCTTTTGAGCTAGAGTTGACGGCATTGATTAAAGAATATCTTATCCGCAATGAAATTCAGCAATATAGGAAAAAAGAGTAAGATTTCTTCATTTCGAACAAACTGATATGCAAACCTTTATTATTTCGTAAATAAGAAATAAATTGAAGAATTACCAGGTAAGTAGCTACCTTACATAAAAAATTAAAACATAGGAGATATAACAAATGGGAAAAACATTGTTTACATCAGAATCAGTGACAGAAGGACATCCTGATAAAATCTGTGACCAAATATCGGACGCGATACTCGACGAACTTCTTAAAGGCGACCCGATGTCGAGAGTTGCATGTGAAACCTGCGCTACGACCGGGCTTGTATTTGTCATGGGTGAAATAACATCCAAAGCGTATGTCGATATTCAGGGAATTGCGAGAAATACTATTGACGAAATTGGCTATAAGAATGCGAAATATGGCTTTGATTCAAACAATTGCGCGATTATAAGTACTATACATGAACAATCGCCGGATATTGCAATGGGAGTCAATAAATCATACGAGGCGAAATCGGGCGAAATATCGGATTTTGATATAGGAGCGGGCGACCAAGGCATGATGTTCGGATTCGCGTGCGATGAAACGCCGGAGTTAATGCCGCTTCCTATATCATTGGCACATAAACTCTCGAAAAATCTGACAAAAATTCGCAAAGACGACGTTTTAGCCTATCTTCGTCCAGACGGCAAATCGCAGGTTACTATTGAGTACGACAATGGAATACCGAAAAGAATCGATGCAATAGTCGTTTCGACGCAACACGATTCAGACGTTTCAATAGAAAAAATACGCAGAGACGTTTTGCGAGATGTAATTCAGCCGACGCTTCCTGAAAAGTTAATTGACAAAGACACGAAGATATTTATAAATCCGACAGGGCGTTTTGTAATCGGCGGACCTCAAGGAGATTCCGGGCTTACTGGCAGGAAAATAATCGTAGATACATACGGCGGATATGCGCGGCACGGCGGCGGATGTTTCTCGGGGAAAGATCCGACGAAAGTTGACCGATCTGCGGCATATGCGACACGTCATATCTCTAAGAATATAATTGCGGCAGGGCTTGCGAAAAAATGCGAAATTCAAATAGCATATGCAATTGGAGTCGCTAAACCAGTTTCGATTATGGTGGACACATTCGGCACGGGAAAACTGCCGGATTCGAAATTGTCTGAAATAATCTCAGAAACTATTGATTTGCGGCCTGCGGCGATAATCGACAAATTTAAGCTGCGCCGTCCGATATATAAGACGCTTGCGGCATATGGTCACATGGGCAGAGAAGATTTAGATATGCCGTGGGAAAAACTTGATTTAGTTGATGCGTTGAAAAATATGATATAATCGAATTATAGTATTCTGATAATTTACAAGTTTTCCAACAAATTGAAAAGAAAGGTGTGCAAATTGATAGATAATATAATTGAAAAAATTAATAATTCTTTAAGAAAATTAGATGTTAATATAGACGATACAGAAATAGATTTTATTTCAGAAAATAATATTGATTCAATAACATTCATTCATATTATTCTTAGTATCGAAGAGGAATTTTCTGTGGAAATTCCAGAAGAATACTTATTAATGGAAAACTTTAATACAGTTTCTAAAATTGCAAAGATTGTTGAAGAATTATGCCTGGTACACAGCCCGCTCTAAAAATTGAAAAAAGGTTATTCATCAATAATTAGGGTAAATTCTCTTCAGTCTGGTTTTCGCATTGGAAGTAGTAAATTGCCGCTCAATGTCTTTCTGAACATAATTTTTGTCAGTTTTTTATTTAGAGAAGATATTGTTTATTTTATGATTGTATTAAAAATTCTTAAAAAGGATTTTACCGTTCTAATGTACGAAATCGTCCAATGATATTATCCTAATGTTGATAAAATATTTGACTGCTAATAATCTAAATAACCAGTAAAAAGATACCAATAGCAAACACGGTGGAAATGTGATAAAATTTTAAGCATGAAACGAATAAAACTTTTTGCACTGAACCGCCGTGTCCGCAAGTTTTACTATACCACAAAACCTGCGTGTTGTCAACGGTTTTCAAACAACGGAGAGCCTAAATTTACAGACGTCCAAGCAGCCACAATTTACCTATACGGTAAAAATCTTGGCTTTCGGACGAAACAATCTGTTTACAATTTTGCGAAGGAAAATTTATCAAAATATTGTGAACATTTGCCGACATACAAGCAATTCTGCTTGAGGATTAACAAATTAGCTCCGTTTTTTGAAATGCTCTGCAATACCGAGCTCAAACTGAAACCTAAAACGTCAAAAACACATTTGCTTGACAGTATGCCGATAGTGGTCGCGAAAGCACGTCGCAGCAACAGAGCCAAAACGGCGAGCGAGGTATGCGACAAGGGTCATTGCGCTTCACGTGCTGAACATGCTCGAAAAATCAAGAATTTTCAATTCTTAGATTTTTCGGCATATTCAGCAAAATGTGGTATTACGGGGTCAAGATTCATATTTTGGCTGAAGAACGTGTTCACAGCGTCCCGGTTCCGAGAAAGATTTTGCTGACAGAAGCGTCAACTCACGACCTTCCCGCAGGCAAGGTAATTTTAGAAAACGCCGAAGATATCGAGGTTTTCGCTGACAAAGGCTATATTGACGACGACTGGGGGTATGATTTACAGCTACGATACGTTGAACTAAATACTCCATTCAAAGAACGCTCTAAAACTCAAGTCTCGCTTGATGACGGAGAGTATGCTTGGAACGCTTTTGTTTCCGGTCGCAGGCAACAGATTGAGTCTCTTTTCAGCCAAATTTCAAGGCTCACAGATATGCAAGACGCTCATGTTGTGCGTTCGGAACAGGGTTTGCTTTCTTTTATCTGGGCAAGACTGGCTCTGTTGGCAATGTTTTACTGGTAATTCAGGTTTTTTATTTTAATACGCATAGATAACCCAAACACAGTTTTAGTCTTAATATCGCCAATTGAACTAAATGTTTCGTTCTTCCTGGTGATTGAATAAATAATAAAATTTATATTAGGTGATAAAATGTACAATATAACTATACCAGAAAACAGTTCATCAAGCTGTATCGATAATGTCTTTTATTCATTCTTGAAATATTCTAATTTCGATTATGAAGCATACAACATTAATTATTTTTATACTGATTACTATAACGATAAAATTCATCGTATATGTCGCGGCAAATTTCATGAAAATATTTTGAAAGATATTTACGATATAGATTTAGTTTTTAAAAACAGAGATGAATTAAGCAATTTATTTGAAATAATTTGCAGATCATTAAATAATAGACCAGTGGGTATAATTATTGATCCATATTATTGTTATTGGTCGCCTTTTTATGGCAAAGCTCATTTTATTCATATGATTTTGATTGTGGGTATTGATTACGAAAATAAAAAATATATATGTTTTGATGTCCATTTTAATGCGGTCGGTTATGTTAAAGTTGACTTTGATATAATAAATAAAAATTTTGAACGATATTTTACTTTCAATTTTAAAGAAGCGAATGAAGTTAAAATTGAATTATTGATAGAAGAAATTAAGGTTTTATTAGATAGTTTTGACGATAATTTAGATTTAAAAAAAACAGAGTTAATTGATTATTTTTTAATGAATGACAGAGGAGCGTTATTTCCGGAGAATCTTGAATTATCGATTCCATTAATTAATATTATGTGGATAGCTGAAGATAAAAAAAATTTTCCGATTGCGTTAAAGTATATTGAAAATAAACTAAAAAGGACTGTTTTCTCTTCGGTATATGAGCTGTTGTCAATGTCTCAACAGAATTTTTTACTTTTAAAATCTATGTTAATAAAATATGCTATAATCGGCATTATGAAAGAAGGTAATTTAAGAGATATTGTAAGTCAGATATTTGATACAGATGCTCTTATGGTAGAACGGATGAAAAGTATATTAGGAGATAAAATATAAATGACACATATAGATAAAAATCGCAATTTTCATGAATATCCGCGTGAAAGAACAATTCACAGTTTCTTTGAGGAAATGGCGGCAATGGTCCCTGATAAAGTGGCTGTGGAATTTGAGGATAAATATATTACATATCACAAATTAAATTATTCGGCAGATAAATTGGCAACGATTTTGAAAGAAGCCGATATATCGGTCGGAGATATAGTTGCTATATCTATCGAACGTTCTATAGACATAATTATAGCAATTTTGGCTGTATTAAAAATAGGTGCCGCATATTTGCCAATCGAAACCAATATCCCTGGGGAACGCAAACGTTATTATTTAGAGACCACGAATTCCAAGGCAATTCTCAGTGCCATTGATAGTAAAATCCTATTTGGCATACCGAATATCAACATAGAAAAAATACCAGACGATATATTGCCGTCACCAAATCCGCAAGTTAATTCTGACGTTCTGGCGTATGTTATCTTCACTTCCGGTTCCACTGGAAATCCGAAAGGCGTTATGGTAAAACATTATTCGGTAGTGAACAGACTTTTATGGATGAAAGAACAGTACGGATTGTGCGAGGATGATGTATTCTTACAAAAGACGCTGTACTCATTCGATGTGTCTGTTTGGGAATTGTTTCTGTGGTTTTTTTGCGGTGCGAAACTATGTATGCTTAAATCAGGGCAAGAAGGCAATTTTACAAATTTAATTAATGTCATTAATCAATACAGGGTCACTGTATGTCATTTTGTGCCCTCAATACTCAGGGTTTTTCTTGAGTTTTTATCGCGGTACGGTGGAGCGGAAAAGGCAAGGAGTCTGAAAAAGGTGTTCTCAAGCGGGGAAGCGCTTAATTATAATTTAGTAGATAAATTTAATTGCATGCTGACAAAAGAAAACGCAACCCAACTGCATAATTTATACGGACCGACTGAAGCTACCATTGATGTGACATATTTCGACTGTACAAATTATCAATCCGAAGACAGAATAGTTCCCATTGGGAAACCGATATGGAATACAAGTATTTACGTGCTTGATGAAAATGCGAATGAGTGTATCGACGGGGAAAGCGGTGAAATATATATTTCCGGCGACGGCGTTGCGTCTGGGTACATAAACAATTCAGAGTTGACTGCGAAAACGTTTATGTCCGATGTTTTCTGTCCCGGCGCAATAATGTACAGAACCGGTGATTTAGGCAGATGGCGGAATGGATTTGTTGAATTTCTTGGGCGGATGGATAATCAGGTAAAGATTCATGGGATAAGAGTTGAACCTGAAGAAATTGAAAACCAAATGCTTGGATATGAGCCGATAGACCAGGTAGTTGTTATCGTCGCTGGAGACGCTGATAAAAAGCTTGTTGCTTATTACAACAGCAAGATTATCATAAAGTCCTCGATGATAGCTAACTATCTATCGGAGAGGCTCCCCAAAACTATGATTCCATCCGAATTTATATTTATTGAAAAAATTCCTATTAATCAGAATGGGAAAGTAGATAGAAAAGAAATAAAGCTTTTATATAAAAATAAGAGAACAATGATATACAGTTAGGACTAAAAGTAGAATAAAAAAATAAAATAACGATAAATCAGATAATTCAATGGTATAAGGAATATATTAATGAGAAAAATGCACAATAAACCCGTTCTGAGAGGAACTATGAGGAAATATATAGTATGTTACAACCCAAAATAAGCGTTATTGTGCCTGTATATAACGTCGAAAATTACGTTTCGAAGTGCATAGAAAGCATCATGAAGCAAAATTACAGAAACCTTGAGATAATAATAGTAAACGATGGTTCCACTGACAAAAGCGGAGAAATATGCGAACGTTACTCAGGGGAAGACGCCAGGATAATTGTTATACACCAGGAGAATCAAGGATTATCTATGGCAAGAAACAACGCCCTTGATATTGCCAGCGGCGACTACATAGGTTTTGTGGACAGCGACGATTGGATTGCGCCAGATATGTATTATACTCTATACAGCAACGCGCTCGAATATGACGCAGATATTGTCATGTGCAATTTCTATTATGTACATCAAAACGGTGAAAATTTGCCGTATAGCAATGAAAGGGAAGCCATAAAGGTATTAGAGGGGTTTTACAAAATTGCACATAATATCCGGTTATCTAATAATTGCGTGTGGAATAGATTATACAAACGTTATTTATTCAATGATATACGATTCCCAAAAGGAAAATTGTTTGAGGATATCTTTATTATGTATAAATTAGTAGACAAGGCAAATAAAGTTGTTGTGTCTGCTGAGTGTAAATATTATTATCTTCTTCGTGAAGACGGTATCACGTTAAGTTCATTCAATACAAAACAGATGGACAATGTCGAGGCTTATATCGAGAGACATAATTACATTTCAGTCAAATATCCCAAATTGGAAAAAACATGCAGGAAGTTTATATTTACCAGTTTATTATGGGGCATGCGTAAAGCATATATGGACAATAGTATTGAGATTCATAAAGAAGCTCTATGCGAGATTATAGATAGAGTGAGATGTTATAATTTTGTAAATTGCGGATTATCTGCAGAGCAAGAAAGCTTATTAAGGTTACTTTTCAAAGATATAACAAGTGGACCTATGACAATATAATAGACACGAAAAAGAGGAGAGACATTAAAAATTAACAAATTGATTTTCAAAACCGACGGGGGTCAAAAAGCCCCGGGAGAAAAGAATGGCTGAAAAAGTATGAAAATACAATAAAAGAATTTAGAAAATACTCTGCTGAAAAAGATTTGACAAAAGGTACAATATATAGGATAGAACAAGTTCTTGAAAAACTTTTTCAATATATGCACCAACGAAAAATAACAGATTGTGGAAAATTAAAAAGAGAAGATATAGATGGGTTTATCAAAACTTTAACAGGGTATGCAATAAAAACACTTTCTGTAAGCATGTACAGTCTAAAAACGTTTCTGAAATATTTATACGAACAAAAAATAGTAACAGAAGATTTATGCAAATACGTTCCCAAAATAAAACATGTCAAACGGCGTTCAATACCATCTACATGGACAGAGACCGAAACGATTAAGATTTTAGAAAGCATCGACAGAGGAAATCCGTGTGGCAAGAGAGATTATGCAATATTATTGTTAATTACCCGACTTGGCTTACGGCAAAGCGATGTAATAAATTTGGAATTCAACGATTTAGACTGGGAAAAAAGCACAATATCTTTCAATCAAAAGAAAACTAAAGAGTTATTAACGCTCCCGTTATTGGAAGATGTGGGAAATGCAATCATTGATTATCTCAAAAACGGCAGACCTATTTCCGATTTACCGTTTGTATTTATGAAACACTATCACCCATTTGAGCAAATGACAGACATATATTTGATATTAGAAAAATATTTATGGTTTTCCGGAGTAGGTAAGAAAGCTGACCGCCAAAATGGACCACATTCTCTGCGACATTCGTTAGCAGGAAGATTATTGGAAAAAGATACGCCAGTAGAAGTCATATCAAGCATTTTAGGTCATTCGAGCATCAATGTAACAAACGAATATTTAAAAATAGATTTGAAATCTCTTGCCGAATGTGCATTAGACCCGGAGGAGGTGTTATGCAATGCCTCCGAATAAAGTAAAAAACTATGAGTATACTGGACCTTTACGCGAGATAATCATTGAATATATACAGCAGAAACGTAATTTAGGTTGCCAGTATAATACAGAAGCCAAACAGTTTCATGCTTTTGACAAGTTTACGACAATCAATAATTGCCCGATAAATGCACTTACACGAAATATCGTGGAAAAATGGATTGAAAAAAGACCCAATGAGAAATTTCTCACTCAGATTAAAAGGACAAATGCTGTCAAACAATTTGCTGAATATATGAAAGAATGCGGTTTTGAAGCGTATATATATCCAGGTCAAACTAAAGTATCAACGGACATATATATTCCTCATATATTTTCAGAAGAAGAAATTGTGATAATCATTACTTTGGCAGACGAATATCAACCGACAATAAAATCGCCTTATCTTGATAAAATTGTACCTCTTGTGTTCCGTATATTGTACGGATGTGGATTACGGATTTCGGAAGTATTAAATTTAAAAATTAAAGACGTGATGCTTGAAAAAAAATATATTTTTATCCGAGATTCAAAATTCAGAAAAGACAGGATTGTGCCGATGAGTAGACTTGTTCGGAAATTAAGAACTGGCTAATTCAAAGTTGTGTAAGCCGCAGAAAAGCGACACTCTCAACCCAAAGCGTTTGCGGCGGTTTCTATAGGGATAGTCAAGAATGTGGAATCG
>Ga0123357_10001667_pt1 | contig 23879 bp, 11 predicted proteins | sample TergutEmb28metaG_FD_89873 | JGI IMG/M metagenome (GOLD analysis project Ga0123357, IMG submission 89873) | Embiratermes neotenicus P4 segment gut microbial communities from Petit-Saut dam, French Guiana - Emb289 P4 | ecosystem: Host-associated > Arthropoda: Insects > Digestive system > Gut ... | reverse complement strand
TTTCCAAATACACCTGAACACAGCTGAACAAAAAAAAAAAAAAAAAAAAAAAAAAAAAAAAAAAAAAAAAAAATAACTATATTTTTTTTTTTAAAAAAAAAAAAAAAAAAAAAAAAACTTAAAATCCCGGTTTTGGAAAAATTTAAAATGTAAAAAATTTTGGGAAATCCCCCAAAATTCACTTTTTTTTTTTTTTTGATCAGTTACATTTATGCCTGAAGATGGTTGTATAGACAAAAACTTGTAGCATTTTTGATCATTGTTTAATACGATAAATTGTCTTTGACAGTAAATACATATTACCATTGATTTATTATAAGTACAGTGGGGAATGTATTCCATAAAAATTTATATTGGTAGGTTTTTATTCATATTTGTCAGTATGAAACAAATTATGTTTTTAGACTAATGAGACGCAGTAAGATACGGAACAGAATTTTTACACTGGGGATGTTACAATTTTCTAGCACCATGTTTCATTAACAACAGAAATTGGCACAATATTTGTGCTGCTCTTTGTGGGTACTGTTTTACATTCATCATTTGTACTTGCATATTGTTCACTGCTCTTCTGTTGTATGGAGCTTATATGTTCATAATAACTCTTATCTTCTGAAAGTATGCTAGTTTGTCCATTTATGTACATTCTAGTTGCAAGCTTTGTCAGTGTGTGTTTCATTGCAGGCTGTATCATCATACAACTACATGCTTGCCAATATACCCAAAGGAGATGGATGTTGATTCAGAAGGGGAACATGATCCAAAATGGTTGCAGACTAAAACAATGATGATGATTGATGATTTTACTGATGTCAATGAAGGCGAGAAAGAACTGATGAAGATGTGGAATCTGCATGTCATGAAACATGGGTGAGAAAATTTTAGTTTAGCTTGGTCTGTATTGTTTGGTCATGAGACACATAGCTGTCTTTCAGAATCCATCTGTTTGTTTCTGTACTGAATAACTTGTCTTATTTATGCATATGAAGCCACTGTTCATGTGTCGTAAACTGATAGAGTCTTCCTCATATCAGGATCTGTTAGAATTTTCTGTATAAATTGAATAAGGAAAGTGTGTTAGAGAGTTTTTCAGATGACCAGGTTGAACACACGGTAAGATATGGCATAAAATGCTGAATTAGAATAAGAATCATTCTTCTGCATCTAAAATTGTCTGAAACTCAGGTAACAGAAGCTGAGGTTTCAACATTACTAATTCCAAATATCAGATGCAGTGTGTCTAGATGACAGGTAGCCAAAAAGGAAAATTTAGACCTCAAAATTTTTTAGTTATACGTTTAGCATTCCTGGTGACATGGCAAATATCCAGATGATATTCAACTTCTGTCCATATGTTTTGAAGAATGATGTGGGTTACATTAGCCACAGCATCCTTTATGCAGGCTTTCAACTGCTGAAGATTGTTTTTGTCCTGCTTCATGAGGTGAGGAATTGCCTCAATCACTCAATGCCCGGCAGATGGATCAGCAGATCAATAACAATTGCCTGGCTTCCTAGGTCACCAGACTTAACTGCACTGGATATTTTCCTGTGTGGTTATGTGAGGAATCTCTTATAGCAGGTCAGAAACAAAAGTCTTCAGTTGTTGAAAGCCTGCATATGGCATGCTGTCACTATGGTGGTCCACTGCATGCTTAAAACATGTGGGAGACATCAGATATCATCTGGACATATGTTAAGCCCCCAGGGGTGCCCACATTGAAATCTGGGCAGGTAGGTAGTGGTCAGAAGGAAAAGCTTCCAGTCTTCCTTCATGATGATGCAAACTGTACATCTGTGTGTTGAACAGATTTCAATATATGTATATACTTGTGTACATATTATGTGGACAGTCTGTATTAAGGTGAAGTTCTCCCTGTGCTTAATTAACCCTTCAATACTGGGGTGTTTAAACTGCAGTCTGTAGCATGGTGTGGGAGCAGTGTTTAAGGGTATTTAAGTTTTAATTATGCTAGGTAAAATTTCCTTCATTTTTATCTGAAATAGCTGCAACTTTTTGGTTCTGCATGAAACATATTCAGAATGGTAGTTTCCTGTAGACTGTAGGTCACAAACATGCATCTCGTGTTACCTCAGTGGCTGTATGTGTGTGTATGTGTATATATATAAATTTCTTTTGTAGGACTTACAAAAAACACATCGTGCACAGATAAAATATTACAGCCCTGACATTAATATAGTTTTAACTTCTGTTTATCATGCTTGCTGCAGGTTGTACACTGTCTTGAGATCTGCACTCTTCTGGGAATTTTCACAGCGCAGAATGGTCCGTACGGACATTTCAGGACAACATATCAGTCTTATCTTCAAGGGTCAAGGGTCTTTGACTGCTTGACCCTTGAAGATGGGACTGATAGGTTGTCGTGAAACACCAATGCGGAACTTCCATTCTGTGCTGTGTGAAGCCCCAGAAGAGCACAGATCTCATTTGCATTGTGTGGAAGCCTGAAATTACATACACTGTCGTTGTTTTGGATTTATTCTAGGAAAATAACGTTCCATCACTTTACAGTATTTCCATCACCATTGTGCAATATTTTACTGGTAAAATGTGCCCTGAATTTTAGATGACAAACTTTCTGTGCTATATCTCTCCTGTGTGTTATCAGTGAAATGAGAAATGCAGCTATGAGTAGTCTTATGAACAATTTCACATACCGCTTGTTCATCCTTCTGTCATCATTTGATAATTCTGTAGTAGCTGATCTCTGTCACCACCACATGTGTGTTTGATTATATCAACTCTCTCACATAGGCACAGGCATGCTTTTGTTTCTGTCCCCCCCCCCTCTTTATTACGGTCTGGTCGCAGCAGAACGTTGAGTGGAGATCATGTCATGTGCTTCTTGTCACTCCACTTTGTGACATTAGCAGGACCAGTCTGCACCATGACCCAACACCTAGTCCTTGTGTAGCTGTTGCAGGGATAGGGTAGACATTAATGTAAATTACTTTTATACATATATGATCCATGATCCATACATTAATTGAATATGTGTAAAATAATGGTATCAACAGATGCACACTGGTGTACTAAAATTAGTTGATACACACAATGAACTCTTACAAGTTTCCACCAACATTGTGGCCATCTTCAGGGATATAAAACACAGGAGTAAGATACATCAGAAGTATACGATGAACATATGAAAATATAAAATATGTCAGAATCAGTGCAAAAGTGTAATTATAATCGTATGAGCTGTTAGTTTAAGAAGTACATAAATATTAATTATTCTGATAAGAATGTGCTAACATTGGGTGGATAGTGTATGTAGAAGTTTCAGCTAGCAATACACCATTGGAGAGAAATTGTTGTGTTCCAGATTGCAGGGTAAACCACGTTAAGAAGGTGTTTTGTAGATTTGTTTTTAGGTGTTATCTTTAATCAGGTTTCTTGACCCAACATCCATGTTTAAACCAGAATTTTGTGAACTATATCATCTTTGTGCAGAAATTGCATTTAGTTTATGTAATGAAACCTTTATGCCTTTGTTTTGCCAGATATGTTGGAGACTGTCAGATACCATTAGCTTGCACCATGTTCCTGGAATCGAAAGGGAAAGAACTGTTGCTCAAGAATCTTTATCGTAATTTTGTTCTGCATATGTGCAGTCTGTTTGACTTTGGTTTGGTCAGTCCTGTTACTCTGTACACAACGATACAACGTCTGCAGGACCTGATTGGAGACAGTGGTGAAGTGAAGGAAATCTTACAGAACTCATGGCAAGCTCAAAGGCGACATTGGCTGAGTGGGGGCTGCAGTGGACAGTGTAGCCAACAGGAAAAAGCAGGATCTGGTGAAGCAAGTGTCAGAAGGAAGACAATGGCACAGGCTATGCAGATGGGAGGGACTCAGCAGCATGGAACCACCAAAGGACAAGTAATATCAATGCATGCACAGGGAAGGAAGTCAACCCAGTCATCGTGTAACAGCATTCACAAGGGACAAGTCGTACCAAATTCTGTGGATTCTTCTCAACCGAAACGCAAGTCAACCCAAGCTTCTGCTCAGCAGTCTTTACCTCTTGGTAATATACAGCAGAATTCATTGAAAGGACAAACGTCTGTGGGGTCTGGAGATTGTGCAATGATGTTGCAGCAGAGGAGGAAATCAGCGTCGAGTTTGGTATCTCAAGCGAATGTTGGTGGAGGTGAGTCGATGCTGATGCAGCAGAGGAGAAGGTCACTTGGTCAGCAGAACAGTGCATTGCAGAGTCATTCAGAAACACTACCTCCTCTAAGAAGGAAATCTTTCCATCAACTTACTTCTACCTCCGATCAGAGTGCTGGTAAGAATCAAGTCTTGGCTTCACACAACACCCAAGGCCTAGCGTCTTCACTTGTGCCAGAAGTAGTATCTCTGCCACATAGAAGAAAATCAACAGCAGTACAGAGTTCTGATGTAAGTCATATGCACAATAATTATTCAAACAAAAGTAACGGAAGCTAGCCAAATATATGTTTATTAGGATGGTAAATTCAAAAGGGTAGCCACTAGTGTTCTATGCTGTGCCCTGTGTCAGTTGGACGTAGCATAATAGTAATTAATTATGAAAATCTTGTTCATATTTCCAAATTACGAACATGCCTTTCCTCCTTGTTACTTTACATAACTTTACTGTTGCCATTTGTGTTCAGAATGGATCAGGAAAGTTTAAAAGCAATGTAATGTGGTATGATCAGTTGAAAATTTGCATTGCTGATTGGCCCATGTGAGAGTAAAAGTTGTTGAATTAGACATTTAGCAGATATCGGGATTTTTACAGTAAATGGGAAAGACCTTTAAATAAGTGACACCCTCCTTCAGTGGAGCAAGTAATGTAAGTGAAATAGAGGTAATGGACCCTTGTTCGCGTGCATTGGACAGTTAATTGACAGTTAAAGAGTGTTAATGATTGGTCCAGGACTGGACAGGAGTGATTGCAGTCCCTAGACTATTTTCATGTAAATATGTTTGGTTCATGAGGTCATAACATACAATAACGAGTTCATTACTCTCAAGAAAAGTAAATAGTCAAAATAAAGGTGTTTGATTATTTGTGGTGTGATTTCTAGCTTTGATGTTAATTGGGCAATTTGTAATTACAGATCAGGATATAGAAGATTGAGGTATCTGGTGTGAATTTGGTTTTTGTGATATGATATATTGTTCAGAACAGTGGAAATGATTTTGGTATTTACATGGGTTCATTTCAATTTTGGGTAAACATTTAGACTGCCATTTGGAAAGTGATATGGTGGAGTAATGTGTTGTAGAGTTGTATTGTTTTTGTGTTACAAAAATTGGAACAGCTTTTTTCTGTGCACAAGGCAGCATGAACCTTTGTTTATAGCTTAAAATTCAACACACTGATATAAGTGGAACAAATACATTCAAGATCTTTCCATGGTTTTTTTTTTTTTTTAATAGTGAAAACTTTTCCTGAAATGGATCTCATATTCACTGCCAGCAGTTATGTCAAAATGTTGCATTTGCTTCATGTTTCCATAAAGAATAAAACAAATTCAGGTCTCATGTCATTTCTTTTCAGTAATCTAGTCATGCCTGTGTCAATCTCTGGTGGATTCTTGCAGCATTTTCATTCCTTTGTACTTAAGGGTACATTACTTTGTAACTTCATGGTGTTTGTGACAGATATGTGCGGAATTCAGTACTGATAAGCCAACTCTTGATCCCAGGGGATATATATATATATATTCTGAAGTGAACTGATCTTGTGTCAATGAAAAAAAAATATATAACTCTGCTCTGTTCCTATATTTTACACACTTCATTAAGTTGGTTTTTCTTGCAATTTGAGTAACAGCATTTGTATTGCATTCATGGTAGCAGTTGTACCAAAATATTTTCTGAACAGGAGTATGATTTTGAAATATACTTTCATTTATTTTTAGATAGTTCATAATTATTTTAAAGCACTCCTGTCTCCTGTAGTATTTTTGTCATCCAGGCTACAGCAGTCTCTTTACAAAGCATCTGCTAGGCCAGTTTCACAAAGTTTATAATATAGAGTTTCAGGCCATTGGTGAGGGAGCAAATTTCACTGAGCTGTACCATAAAGTTATTTTTAAATCAGTGCTGTTATTGTACATATATATTGTGTACAGTTTATATTGTAGTATACTATAATGAAATCCCTTCATAAGTTGTAAGCTTATATCCAAGTACTGTGGAATGCATCATGTTAAGTTCTGTGCTGTTACAGCAGACACCTTGAGTCTGTGAGTCATTACAGAGTTTAGGGTTTATACATCTAAGTACCATATTTACTTGCATAATTTATGCACCGAGACTTGTACAGGAATGTTTCGGGCCAGAAAAATTAAATACCTTCAACTTCAGCTGGAATGAAAGCCAGCCATTTTGCTGTATCAGGTCACAAAATGTTGGGCATGCAGAAGCTTTGATGTCAATGGCAGTACAGACAATTATGGAAAATTAGGGCAAGAAAAGGAGATGTCAAGAGGCATGCAGTATAAATGAATGAATGCTACATTATGGCCAGTGTAACTGAGTTCTCATGATTTTAATGGAAAGTATACTTGTAGAGGGACCTCATATGGCAATATGGTGTAAGGAATTTTAATCACATTTTCTGTAAAAATTGTTCATCGGTTGAAATTTCATGAAGGGGCATCTGTGTCACGGCATTCAATGAGGGATTATGTGGTCTAGTCCGCAGGCACAAGTGGCCGTACCATATTGCCAGGTAGCACACAGATTTAATATGTTTTGCAAAAAATTGTACATTTGTCTGACTCTCTTTGAGAGACATCTTTATTTCAGCATTAATGAATGGAGTTTTGTTAGAGGCTAGGTGCAGATTTCCAAACATTGTATATTTGAGTATTGTTCATATAAGCATGAATACATTTGCTCTGATGTAGCTCGTGAGGTTTTTGTGTGTTCATAACGTTTGTATAAACATATGAGTGTTTCTTGTGTGATGGAACAGTGCTGTCTCTAACTCTCCTGCTGGTGGAGACTCTTATCTGCTGCCTTCTAATGTTGTACCTCATCAGCACTGTGCTAGTTTTGATGTTCTTGCAGCTGTGTGATTGAGGGTTGTTTGTTTGGGGTATGATGCTGTGTCACTGAATAACCAGTTCCGGATGTTTCTAAGGAACAATGTGCCTTGAGAATGTCAGGAACTGGTTACCCAGGCACTCATGGTATATCCCAGAAGAACAGAACTGGGTACCCAGTGACTTGTGGTATATCCCAGGAGAACAGAACTGGGTACTCAGTGACTCATGTGGTATATTACAGAAGAACAGAACTGGGTACCCAGTGACTCATCTGGTCTATCCCAGGAGAACAGAACTAGGTACCCAGTGACTCGTGGTATATCCCAGGAGAACAGAACTAGGTACCCAGTGACTCATGTGGTATATCCCAGGAGAACAGAACTGGGTACCCAGTGACTCATGTGGTATATTCCAGAAGAACAGAACTGGGTACCCAGTGACTCACTTGGTATATCCCAGAAGAACAGAACTGGTTATCCACACCTTTGTGGTATATCCCAGAAGAATAAAATCCTAAAATGTCAGCATTCTGTTATAATTAATTATTTTGATATTGCACTTCTTAATGTGGACTGATCTGTACTCAACAAACGCAAGAAATTAGAAGCAGGCAGATGATGGGATGCTATGTTTAAACTGGCCCTTATAAATGATGCTAAAGAGAATAGAAATTGCACTTCTTCTCACTGTTGTGCAGCTTTGATTTTCCAAGCCCCAGTGTAACATGTGAAACTATATTCTGATAAATTGTATTCATATATTTTGTGCACCACAACTTCCAGGTACAAATTTTTCCATAAATTTTGCGAGTAAGTACAATGTACAGTATGACTTTATCATGGGAAGGATCGAGTTTTGTAATCCCTCTGATATTTGCATTGGCCATCATTTCTGTTCTGTAGAAGTTTATTTTGATACTGCCTTGCACTTTTCTCTTTTAATGAGTTTCTCTATTCCATGTGTTCATTTTCAGGTGGACTGTTTTATTACTATGATATTTTTTGTTGTATAGAATATATATATAAATATATAAGGAGGTTATTAGTTCAAGAGAGGGGGGCCCTTCTATCACTCATTGCTTTAAAAGGAACAGCAGAGTTGGCCATTGGAATTGTACCAATATTATGTTTAACACTGCCAATCAAAACACTTCATGGAGCACAGTCTTTGAGAAGCTAACATTTCTCCCCACAGTGCTGTTTGTATGTAGCACGTACACTGTCAATTTGATGGCCTTGACCATTTAATTGTCCACTGGCTGGCGAATATTTGATGTACACATAAAATAAGTTGCATATACCCCAGTTTCAAGTGATTGTTTGTCATTATACTGACACCATTTTATTGTATTCTGTTGTCACATTTCAGTAATTAGTGCACTAGCCTAGTATTCCGAAGGTCCTGGGTTCAATCTGAGCTGTCACCTTTGATGTCATAACAATAATTACCATATAATGGCAAGCAGTTACCAGAAGACAGGAGTAGATCAAACCCATGAAATGTTTTGTAGCCTACATCAACTATACCTTGAGTCATGGGCTGTTTCCAACATAATATTTATATAATGAATCACCTGTTGTCACAGGATTGGTCTGGAATTTTAACAGAAGGTCACATTGTTTGTTTGGTGTTCTTGGTTCAGGAGTTGAAGAGTTGAAAGCATTTTGCCAGTTCAGAAAGGGTTATGAGTCAGTAAGCATATAGTACCGTACTATGAATAGGCATGTTGATGCTTTGATTAGGTGTAAATGCACTGCTCTGCTGCTCCGCTTCACCTTGAAATACAAGAACAATTCAATAAATATTTTAAGTTACCGTGCATGTTAATCCATGCCTTCTAACCATTGGTTTCAATTAAATATTTTAATTAATGTGGTTGCTGATGCATTTGCATTGAAAATTATACATTAAAGTTTATTTGCAGCAGTTTTGTTGATTTTATGTGGTTTTGTGATGTATTGTCTAAAAATTTGCTATTTCTGATCAGTTGGTACTTCTCAGCAAATATACTTGGGAGCAGGAATTAACCAAATTACTTTTTTGGAAGGGAGGACAATATTTTGATGTGTGATGAACATCACAAGTGTTGCAACTGAAGTGATGTTGCTGTGTTCCCACTGCTTACTTATGTGCACATTTTGTGTCTTCCATGTTTCGATCTTGTTTCAGTCAGCAGTTTCCTTTCTTTCCTCTTTCAAATATATTCTCTTACATAAATGTATTTTAATAAATTGTCCAAAATCTGATTAGTGGCAGAAGTGGTAGTATGCTGGAAGAGTTAACTGAGCTTTGGGAAATAATACAAAGTGAAATATGAAATTTCATCCAGGTACACATTAAGTGCCCTTCCACATTGCACAGTAGCACATTTTATCAGATAGAACCAGACAGTAATATGTAGTTTGACATTTATTATACAACTGTGGAGAAATGTATGCAGTGTAATACAAAAAATCAAATTTTGAAAGATTCATTTTGCTAAGCTTTTAAAATGTCAGGTCAGAGTTCAAGAGTAATGTTGTTGTGGTTGTGTGCCTACTACTGTTGCTGGCACAAACATTTTTTTGTGTTTTTATTGCAGTAATCTGAACCTTAGTTGCAAACGTGTTTCATTGCAATAATAAAAAGGTGTATCAAGAAAGTACAGTAAATAACTTAATGCAGTTTTTCAGTTCTATAAATGATCTGGCAAATACTGGCCCCCAAAAGTAATTTGTCCGTTGTCAAGTTGAATTTGAGTGGCAGGCACTTTATACTTATTCAAAGATTTTTCTGTATATCAGTGCCTTACTGAAATACTTTGATGTAATGATGTAATATATTTAATCTTGTGAATTGTGTGTCTATGGTATGTTTGATAGTGTTCTTTTACTGAGTGTGGTTTTTACATTTTATTATATATAATATATTTTATTGTACATTTTATGTCATGCCAATAATACACGTGTATTGTATAATATTTCACACAGCAGAAGCTAACACTGAAGGTGTCCACAGTTTCACCTGGATTATACAGCTATTAGTAATGAATATTCAGATGAATTAACAGAGCAGTGTGAATCACAGTGAACTGGTTTGCATATACAAGATTGTACCAAGAAAGTATATAATATTAAGTACATGTAATTTTATATATACATTTACAGTACAGTGTTGCAGGTATTAAAAAGACACAGAAGTCCGTGGACTTATGTTTTAGGTAAACGTCTTTTTGATGTGAGAAATTTCAGTGAGAGTATTTAACTCTCACAGCTGTTCTCAGGCATGCTACCAATAACAGCTTTGATTTCTGTATATTAGGGTTCAGAGATATGAGGTTTTGACAGTGGTGTGAGTGAAGCTACCATTCTTCTGGGATGTGACACAGTGTCTTTGGGTAAGTAGTCCCTGATTGTTTGAAGGAATGTACTGCCATATTTCTGAAGGATCAAATAGAACAAGAACAGTTGTTGCACTAAATATCCTCCTCCAAACCCTTGCAAAAAATAAATTGCAGGGATTATGTATACTGTAATCAGTGCAGTACCAACAACTTTAAAACTGTTGTGGAAAGGTGTTCAGTGTTACACTAAAACCTTGTTAATTTGAAGTACATGGGGACCAAAAATTAGTCTGCAAACTCCATGACTTTGAATTATTCCCCCCCCCCAGCACACACTGACATGTTATGTGATTGGTTGAAGCCTGTTGTTATGTCATAAGCTCCGATTTTTTTCTTGCTTTGTTGAGTTGTTGTGGTATGTGGTGGTACACTTGGTTGAGGCAGTCTGCTGCAACCTGGAAGGTCCTTGATTTGATTCTGGATGGGGTCATGGGGTTTTTCATGAACTTAATCCTTCTGGCCACACTATGGTCCTGGAGTCAGCTTCAGCCTCTAACAGAAATGAGTACCAGTAGTATCTTTGGGGGGGTTTGGTAAAGACAGACAGTACATAGGGTTGCTGGCAACCTTGCAACCTTCACGTGCTGATGGTCTTGAAATTCTGGGAGACTCAATCTCCTAGAGCCCTCAGGGCCTGTCCAGGCTTGTATAGGCGTTGCTTTGCTTCGTTGCATTGTTAATAGATCACCTTCTGGTATTTCTAAACAGTGCTGCATAATTTAGTGCAATTTCCATCAAAAGATTGTTATTTGATATTTGTCAATCCTTGATCTTTGTTCCTTTTTTCTTAAAATGAAATGCAGTACACCATTGCCATTAACCCTTCAGGGTTGGAGCATTTGAGTCCCAGTCTACCAAGATATAAGTTTTACTTGAACAAGTTCCACATCACTTGCCTTCTGATCTAAAATAACTTCCATATTTTTTGTTCCATGTGAATGAGACTTAGAATGGTAATTCTCTGTTGGCTGCAGATGGTAAATACACCACTTGCACTGCCTCAATAATAATTCTCTTTCTCATAAGCCTCAAAACTTCCAGCCATGTTCACAGCAGCAACCCCCCCCCCCCTTCTTTTTTTTTGGGGGGGGGGGGTTGTTGCTGAGATGTCATTCTTTCAGTCCCTTTGCAGTTTCCATAACTGCGGTGCCCCAGTATTTTTTGTTGCACTGAATATTTTAGCAATAAACCCTCAATAAAATCTGTCCTGAATTTTAGGTAGTAAACTTTCCATCCTATCTTAATTCGTGACATCCATCCTACTTTGTTCCCATAAAGGATTCGGGGAAATAGAATTGTGGCATTGAGTACCATTCTAAACAGTTTCACGTACCACTTACTCATTCTTTTTGTTTGTGCAGCAGCTGATCTGTCACTGCAACTCATGTGAAAGTTGTAATAACACACACACAGACCTCAGTTTCTGTTCTGCCTTTTTTTTTTCATTACCATCTGGACTCGGCAGTGTGTTAAGTAGAGATCGCTGTCACATGTTTTTCTTCATGCCACTTGATGGAGACACGGCCATTGTGCTACACCGTGACTTTCTCTTCTCTAGCTTTGTTCTTTCAGTTTCAGTATTGCCTGGCTGTATGATGACCACCACATAGCCAGTGTTACATGACCAGGTATTTTGCCAAAGCTGGAGAATTATAATCATCCATCCATAAGGTACAAGAGGTATATAGCAGTGTCAGTGCTTTATTAGGACTGCAGCTTCAAATAAAAATGAAACCTACTATTAGCTTTGAAATACCAAGGACTTTTGTGATGTATCAGAGTGATGTCATATACCATTTAAGAGCCTGAGGTATCAGCTGTGTGTCGACTGTAGTTACATTCATTTTAGTTTTCATTTGATAGGGAGAATCACAAAGTAGGGCATGCACTTAGAAATGTCTATGAAATCCACATTTTAGAGTGAGAGAAAATATAATTGATTCCTCTTAATTGTGTTGCATACAGTCTGGAAGCCAACTTCTTCATGTGTATTGGGATGAAGCAACCAAATTAAATTTGCCTTACATATTTTGATAGGGAGTAGCAGGAGTCCATGCTTGCAAAATGCAAGCAACACTGTGTGGCATGTTTAGTCTATGATGAGCAGCACGCCATGGCATATGATGTTTAGTCTATGATGAGCAGCGCTTGGCACGCTGTGGCATGTGATGTTTAGATTATGATGAGCAGCACTCCATGGCATGTGATGTTTAGATTATGATGAGCAGCACTCCATGGCATGTGATGTTTACTTTATGATGAGCAGCACTCCATGGCATAAAAAGTTTAGTCTATGATGGGCAGCGCTCGGCACGCTGTGGCGTGTGATGTTTAGTCTATGATGAGCAGCGCTTGGCACGCTGTGGCATGTGATATTTAGATTATGATGAGCAGCACTCCATGGCATGTGATATTTACTTTATAATGAGCAGCACTCCATGGCATGCAGTGTTTAGTTTATGATGAGCAGTGCTCAGCACTCTGTTGCATGCGATGTTTAGTCTATGATGAGCAGCGCTCCATGGCATACAATGTTTAGTTTATGATGAGCAATACTCACTGGCATGTGATGTTTACTTTATGATGAGCAGCACCCCATTGCATGTGATGTTTAGTTTGTGATGAGCAGTACTCTGTGCTGTATGATGTTTGTTTATGATCAGAAGAACTCAGCACTCTGTGGCATGTGATGTTTAGTTTATGATGAGCAGCACTCACTGGCATGTGATGTTTACTTTATGATGAGCAGCACTCACTGGCATGTGATGCTTACTTCATGACGATCAGTGCTTGGCATTGCACGTGAGAGGTTTGTGCATATTTCCAAACTGGCCACAGTGTATATGATTACATTCCATCCCTATTTATGTTCTTCGACCTCGTCACCTGAATCTTACTTACAGTTAGTGCTGTCATACTTAGTCTTTTGGTTCTTGAAGGCTGATATCGATTGGCTGACATTGAAAAATGTCTCCAGCTATTAGAACTTTGCAGTTCCAGCTGCTTATTTGATTTCGTCATTTTCTTTGGTATTTGTTGCACTGAGGGTGCCTAAGTGAAGTTCTTTTAAACACGTATTCATATGGGCAGGCGTGGTGGATTATCCTGCCAAAATAACACTACGTTTAGTGTCTCTAAGATGTTCAGTTTTCTCACATCCACTCCAGAAACGGTCGATTTCTTGTAAAAAAAAAATGCACAAGGCCCCTTCAGTTTTCTTGTTTCATGCAGTAACTAATCCCGGAGTCACCTACTTGCATGTAGCTGGTGGTGTTGGGAGGTAAATGCAACAGGCATTACATGTTTCAGAGTAGGATCATTGTTGTTCTGAGCAGACCATTGATCCAGTAGGAAAAGCACATTTCTGTTTTGGCAAGCCATTTCCCTTTCAAAGAGACCAGCTGCTGTGTAAATAATAGTCAGTTACATATGCATTCTTGGACAATTTCTTGTCACCTAGATAGTCGTCGTGGTTTCTGAAATTTGCTGACACCCAAAGGACAAAATGTTTTGCTGCTAACTGCAAGACAACACAACTGGAATGTTTCTCTTTTTACCCTTTTCTTCCCTGACCCTGCTCTGCCTTCAAAGCTAGTGCTCTTTGGTTTTGCATTATAGAAGAGTGTGGTTTTGTACTCCAAAAAAAAAATATCGTTTCCAGCACGTTGATGATGAAGGTCACTTGTGCTACCTTCCTGCCAAATCAACATCTGCAGTAAGACCTCTGCTCATGGATTTCCGTGGTATATTCTATCACTCTGTGAACAGTTGAAGCCATACAGTGAAGCATTTAAGTTCATGTCCACTATAAGTGCAAATTCACTGATTCCACCTTTCACTGTAGGACCATTCACAGGAATATTGTTTGCTTCGTTGTGACAAAATCATTTGAACAGCTCATCTACCATAGCAACATGTTTTGCACCATGAATTCTCATTCTTTTTTAAACATCGCCCCCATATAGAGCATGTTCGTTTGAATCCCAGTTCTTTTGTCAACAGAGTGGAAAGTGGTATTCCATATACTTTTGTTGTTTCACTTTTACATCTTTTATATCATCTTTTCTTATTGACTTCTAGTTTTTCAGCAGTTGTCTTTTGTGAGTACTGTGTCTTATTGTCACTTGTATTTCACCTCACTTAATCAGAAAAAGAGTAAACTACAAAAGACACAACAGCACTTTTTAACACATGTAAGCTGCACTTCCAACCTAAATTTCACAACACTACACAACATGCAGTGCTTACTCCTGCCATGAATGGCAGTACCACCTCTCACATGGTTACCAGTACATTAACAAGCGTTTCAGTCAGCAGTAATTTGTATTCTGTACACTCCTTGGCAGGAAACAGTGGACTCCACGATACAACATGACCATCACAGAGAACTGAAATTCAGCTTTGTATATCTACATTCAGTGCTCGTGCATGTACAGCTGAACTGTTGTTGCCTGTGCTAAAGGTCATGCAGTGGTGTGGCGTGTATTGTCTCCTGTCACTGACAGTACTTACTGGTAGCCACATTTTTTTCTGCAACTCAAGGTTACCTGTGTTCTAAATTTTGGGTATTTCCAGGGGTGCCCATTGTTTAGGAAAGATGAATGTTTACTCAAGTTTCCCAGAAAGCAATATATTTTCAATTAATATTTTAATAAAAAGTGCTGTTATGTAGCTTGAAATGGTCAGTTAACCATATTCTGAATTAATGACCTTAAAATGTACACTGTATCCTATGTTGAAACCAGGAAGCATCACATACTTTGAATTAACAAGGTTTTCTGTGCCTGGAGACCAACATGCTGATGAGACATGTTCTGCTCAGCACTCACGGGATGGGGTGAACACCAAAGGGGCAGCAGCTACTCATATGTTTGAATTGTGGGAAAAAAGTTGGTATTAAGGTTGGCAGCCAGAATGAAGTGTTGTGTCCTCTGCAGTCAGTTATCAACTGAAGGTTCCCATAATGGAGAAACTTGTCTTGATAAGTTCGTGTATTTTGTACATTGTTCAGATGTATTGTGACAGTTTTCAAAAACCCCCTTATTTAAAACCATGTCATCTCTTGGTGACCTTGTAATTCACAGTTTCAAAATTTGTCTCAGGTATATGTACAGTCATGCGCCACATGATGACGGACCGCACATACGACGGTGGTCCCATTAGACTATAATATTGTAGTATAATATAATACCATTGTGTTACAATTGCCTGCAGTATTCAGTACAGTAACATGCTGTACAGGTTTGTAGCCTAGGAGCTCTAGGCTATACCATATAGCCTAGGTGTGTAGTAGGCTACACTATCTAGGTTGGCGTAAGTGCACTCTATGACGTTCGTACAGTGACGAAATCGCCTAACGACGTGTTTCTCAGAACATATCCCTGTCGTTAAGCGACACGTGACTATATTTTGATGTTATCATGGCAGTGACTATTCTGGGGTGTGGCACTCTGTAGTTCTGTAGTTTATAAAAAAAAATAAGTAGTCAAAATTTGACTTTGTATTGTACAAGTACAGGAGCTAAGTTTGGTTTAGCATTCCTTTGCATCTGCTTGTTTTTGGTGTCTTGAAACATTTTCTGTGTATAGTTCATTCAAGTACACAGCTCATTGAATGTAGCTGTAGAGCAGAATATATTCAAGGTTCTACCGTAATGCAGAGTGTGAAATAAAAGGCTCACTGAGTGGGGAAGTATTGGTAAAAGAAATCGTGATGCTGAGCTTTGACGTGTTACTGTATTTATGCTTTATCCCCCAACAGGGGTTTAAGTATGAGGCTTTTGTAAGCAATTTTTACAGGGTGGAAACCAATATGAGGCACCATTTTGGTAAATAATAGAAAACTGGCTGATTGTCATAATAATCAGTTTTATTTCTGTCAGCACAATTCATTAGAAAAATTACCTGGAGAAAGAATAGGTACTATTACTAGTGAAGTCTGATTTGACAGTGTCAGTAGTGCTAACAAGTGCTATATTTGTATGAAACCTACGCTTTTGGAACATCAAATGATAGTTTCTGAGATTCACTGTTTTTCCTTGTGGTCCTTCCATGTGTTTAGCGCCTTTGACTAAACTTCGCTGTTTCAATTAATGAATATATCAACCAACACATGCCCTTATATAAAATACATTTCATGACAAATATTAAACTCCTACATGTTTTGTCACCAGGGGGACATCCTGAGGGAATTTTTTAGAACAAGGGAATACAAGCCCAATGTGCTGATCTAGGTACTGCAGCACTCTTACTGGAATGGTAAAAATATATAAACATGAAATTATCATTAGAGTGTTCAGCTGTATCTGTCCACACACTTTGGGTTTAATGTTTGATTATCATCTTTATGTTTTTCATAGACCTTGAATGAAATGAAGGATCTGAATATCTTTATCGTTGCACCGTGCATTTTGTAGTTTATTTAAGTAACACACCAACAAATGCACATATGTAGTCTTTAATAATCTAAAATTTACATTAAAACACTCCTACATGTTTCGATCATACAGTCATCCTCAGGGAGCATACTTTATTCCTTGCTAAAGTTACAGTTTAAAACACTCAGTGATTTACTTCGTTATATTAATTTGGTGCTGTAGCAGCATGTCATATGTGTGAGTTGTACGCTGTACAATTGAGACCGGCTGTTGATGTGCTTGTTGTGCCATATAGCTATACAGCACAGCAAGCATATCGACAGCCGGTCTCAATTGCACAACATACGACTCGCACATAACACACGACATGCTGCCACAGCACCAAATTAATATAACGAAGTAAATCAATGAGTGTTTTAAACTGTGACTTTAGCAAGGAGTAAAGTATGCTCCCTGAGAGATGATTGAAACATGTAGGAGTGTTTTAAGTGTTTTAATGTAAATTTTAGATTATTAAAGACTATACATGTGCATTTGTTGGTGTTTTACTTAAATGAAGGATCTGAAATTGTAAAGTTACAAAACCTGATTCGAAGATACTAAAGTGGTCTCCAAAGGACAGAACTGAAGATGTCCATATTTTGGCCTGTCATCTTTTTTAATAACTTTCTCTTTGTTTTTCATCTACATGTCTTATTTTCAAGCATTAAATATGTGGAATTATAAAATTTAAAAGTTAAGAAAGTTATCTCTCACATAATCTCAAATGGATACTGCCAGTAAAGCAGCCAGGGTGAGCAGCTGACCAACCAGTCATCTTCATACAATGACAAGGATACGAGGGAGTGCAGCTGTACCTGTACAACCCCTACATGCCTTGATTGTTTGCATGCAGGGACTGGTGTACATGTGTGTTGTGTTGAGTGGTCAGTTGGAAGTGATTGTGACCCGAATAAGCTGATAACTGGTTGTTTGCTTGGAGCGACTAAAGACAACATGAAGATGCCAGTCAGGATGGTGTCCCAGCTGGGCACCTTCACTATAAATTCTAGAATGTTACCACTACACCATCCTGCTCAGTTTGGGGGTTCAATACATTGAATAAGTTTTTTATTTTTATTTTATTAAGGCATAGATTGTCCCATTTTCTTTACCACTACCTTTTGGAAATTTGTTCTGTTTCTGCCATCAAGTGAAGTGAAGTCCAGTGTGCTGGGTGCCTGAACAGAGCTACTCTGAAACAGCAGTTCAGAATTGATTTTACACTGTAGTGCTCCTGAGGATTCAAGTTTTCAAGGGCCGAGGGGTCCAAAACAAGTGGATCCTCGGCCATTGAAGATGAAGGCACTATGTTCAAAACAAAGAAACGCTAGTCCAGTAATTGCCACATCCTGGAAGACCTGAATCCTTCAGCATAAAACCCATTTACAGTGAACACTGGGGTACGCTGTATTGAGTTGGTTGAGGTACTGCACTACAAGCCAGAAGGTAGTGGGTTCGATTCCCGATGGTTTCATTGACATAATCCTTCCAGCTGCACTATGGCCCTGGGGTTGACTCAGCCTCTAACATAAATGAGTACCAGGAATATTTCCTTGGGGGGTAAAGGTGGATGGTGCATGGGGGTGATAACCTTACGACCTTCCTGTGCCAACTGTCTTGAAATTTGGGATCCTCAACCTCCTGGAGCTCTCAGGGCCTGTCCAGGCCCTTAATGAGATTGCTGTTCCTAGTACAGTGAACATTTGTGCAGGTGACAACTTACACACGCCTAAATGCTGCCCTTCCATTAGTTAAAACATGGCTCTGCTTTCTCAAAACTTCACCACAATTAGTGACATGAAATTTCCTGACATCATGACAAATGGCTGTGTGTGTGTGTGTGTGCACACACTTGTGATTTGACATGCCTTTAGGATGATCACACCTTGGGTCTGATTTGTGTGTCTGTGTTATTCAGAATTCCAAAAAGTCAGATATCTTATTAGTAGAACACCACAACCTCAAAGGCGTGCAGTACATATTGGATGAGAAACAGTGAAATAAAATATATTTGTAGTGATTCTTGTTTTTTCTCTTGTATTCCCTTTTAGTATCTGCTGACCTTTTTAGTGTACTTCCGAGATGCTAAGAGCTTGAGGTTACAGTATTTAATTCTGCAGTTCACAGGCTAACATTTTCAGGTGGCTGTCTTTGACGGTCACATTGTGAGCAAAAGAGCAGCAGAAGGCAGAAGAAGTGGGTGGTAAAATGTACTGCAACATCAGCAACTTGATTTGCTTGTGCTGTCCTACTGGCCCTGCTTTAGTAACTGCAGTCACTGGATGAGAAACCTGAATACCTGCAGATTATCTTGGCTGTAAATCAGTTTTATACTAAGGACATGTTGATACAGGGTTTGAGAGTGGGTATACAGAACACAGTAGCTTCTGTTAATGTAATGATGGAAGTAAAACCAATTTCCAGTGCTTTGTGGTTTTAAGAACCCACAGTGATGGACAAAGGGCAGAGAAATTGTCCTAGTTGTATTGTCATACACCATCATAAAAAGAACTGGTGAAAATAGAATGCTAGAGCCATGTCTGACTACTGGAAGTAACTGCAGAAAGTTAAAATTAAATTGCACCAATATTTTGGAAGAGATTTGTCAGAAATGATGCAACTGCCAAATTATATTTATTTGCACAAATGTTCATGATTTTCCCTGGTTTTTTTAGTTTTGCGTTTCTAGAAGCCACAAGTAGTAAAACTGTATTCAGGTTTTGTATTAGCATGATTTGTTTAGACATTATTGTATTGAAGAAATAATGCTACAAAGATATGTTCCATCATGTTTAACATTTTTGTTTTATGTCTGTAAGAAAAATCAGCTGTTCAGCTGGTAAAATGTTATTTAATGTGCATCTAGAAAGAATCCTGGATGTAATGAATTTTGTAAGTGGATGGAAATAGAGGCACTATGAAGATTGGGCAGTTGACAGTTACTATAGCAGAAATTGACCACTAATGGCTGAGCGAAGTGCCATTGAGAGTTCATATTTTATTGGCAGATTAATTAGATGTTAATTCCCCCCTGCAAGTACCAACAAAAAATTACATCTTCACCAAGATGAAATCATCCTTCCACCAACAACATACACACTTGAGTGTGCATATTTTTAAGATACCTTCCTGGCAGTTTTGCATCCCACATAGTCTCTACATTCTTTTGTCCCTATAGAACAAATAATCAGCAGAATATATATTAACAATGCATAAAATATAGATTCAAATGTATTATGTTTTAACCTTTGTTATTCTACGAGACTGTATGATGGTGTCTAAAATGAACTGGCAAATTGCCTAGCATGCTATATGTTGTCCTCTGTGTGTGTTGAATTGTAAAAAAAGATAAAGTACACCCTTGAACAGGTCACAAAGGCCCAGAGGGGGAGTAAGCAATGTAAATGTACATGCTAAGCCAAAAAATCGCAGGCCATTAAGAGTTACGACTGGTATTTAAATCTTTCTCATATGAGTTAAATTCCGTGTAACAAATTTATCAAATCAAAAGTTGCAGGTATGAATGAGCTCTGTTTTTTCTCATGTGTCAGTTTCATGTATTCTGAGCCATTTGTGAGAAAGTTGAAAGCTTTTTCACAGCATATCACAATTCAAGGTTGTTAGAACTTTCTATTTCTGAGGTCATGGATTTGAATCTTGATTCAGAAATCAGCCACATTAACCTTTGTTTTGTAGTTTTTCTTAGTCCTCCTGATGCTGTGTAGTAAATCATGACAGTGGCTTCATATTCTTCTTGATTCATGAACAAATCATCTTTCTGACTATCATAGCTGAAGTACTTAGTCATAGTTCAGTCCCCAGTCCATGTGAGTTATGGTGGACAGAATGATACTGGAACATGTTTCTCTCTGAATTCATTGATTTTCCCCTATTTTTATCATTCCAGCAATGCTTTACATTCTTCTACAGTATACATGCTAGACCCTTGCATGGCGTTGCATAAACCATACATTTGTATCATTTTTCCATTTAATGCTATATAGTCTTGGCAGTAGGAGCCAGGGTAATGTAGTTGGTATAATGACTGGGATAGAGATTAGACAGTCCAGGGTTCGAATCCTGATAGGGGCAAGAGATTTTTGTCTTCTCCAGTATGTCCAGACTGGGTCTAAGACCCATAAAACCTCCTATTCAACAGTTACTGATCTTTTCCTCAGGTAAAGTGGCATGGCATGAATTTTTCCACTCATCACCATCTGATGCCAAAGTTAATATATGGAGCTGTATGTCTGCTCCTGCATGGAATGTACAGCAAAAACTACTTTTTTCTTACCTTTTATATACTATTTACAGTTGTAAACAATTCTTAAATATAGCGAGACTCCATGAGGTTTTTTGAACATTAAGGTAGGGTGACCAGAATTGGAAACAAAAAATGGAACACTTTTATCATGATCATGAAAAATACTTTAGATGTTTATTATGTGTAAAAACTTGATATAGAAGTGACGGAACATCATGGCAGAACTGTGTTGGCCTGTTTATTCTAAACTTCTAAATTACTATTACAAGTTACACAACTATGTGTACCTGTGTTAGTGCTGAGAACAGGAAAGCTGTGATTGACCATGAGGCTAAGTACTATCTTCTGCACCTGTCACCTTGTTATGTTTGTTTGATGACAGGATTGTACTTGTCTGCAGAATGAAATTAAGTCGGTGCAAAAACGAGTCTTTATTCAGAGAATTTCCCTGACATTTCCTGCTTTGAATTGTTTCTTTTCATTCGTCCATAATGCATTCATGACAAAAAAAAATGGGACAGTATAGCGTTTTATATTCATCGGGTCAGTGGGGTGGAGTGACAAAAAAGAGGGCGTCTGGTTACCGTAAACTTTAGGGTCAGTTCTCAATATGATATTTCATTGAAGTCCATGAATAAAGACAAAACTGTGTACAGTTGTGACCTCAATATACATATATTTCTTGCTGTTTGTATTGTGTTTAATAAGAAATTATAACTAATACATTGAATACTTTCAGTTTCTTTATGTCTGTTGGTACAGTTTTACACTTTTTACATACCTAATACTGCCATACAAATGCAAATAATCCTTGAGAAATCATTGTTATCCTTAATGTATGTATGTCATACATATGTGGGATGCAGAAAAATGTCTTCTGACTGTAAATGATTTTTGTTTCTATGTTCTGAACGTGTGGTCAGTGTATTGCACTACTAACATGAATATGAATATGGAACACTAGTGGAATGAGTTGGGTGGGGGACCAAAGACTTGTTTCAGTGACACATCATCCATCACAAAACCCACATAGACTGCTGCTTGGTTAAACCTTGCCCTCTGATGAGAAGTTCGTGACTAACCTTGTGCAGTATGCCATTTTCCATTTATGTATTATTGGCTCTCAAATTCATGGTGTTTAAAAATTACTCAAGGAATAAACTGTGTAAATTTCTTGAGGGAAAGAATAGGTAATGTGTTATATGAACGTAGTAGAAACGAAAGAGCTGGACTTGGCATGATGTGACATATAACTTACCTAGTATGGACTTCTGGCAGCAACAGAAGCCATGTGAAAGAAAATTTACACAGTGTTTCAGAACAAACTGATGGATGTGTAAATTAAGTAATTTTGTATTTTGTGAACAGAAACTGACATTCATAACATAGCCCAGTGATATTGCCATTTCAGTATTAGCCCCTTGGCACCAGGGCTGACCATTTATGTTTTAGTGCACTCTTTGTGTAAAATGTGAATATTATATGAACCAAAAACATAAAATTATGAAATATGCAGCATTTTGTGGAGAAAAAATGCATATTGTGCAGCATATCTCAGGAATTCATTAAATATATTTATTGACTGAATACATGAAATACAGTCACTGTGTGGTAACAGTATCGGCATCCTATGTATCAGATGGGTGGTTGCTAAATGTTTAAGCATCTTCTAAGTGATCCCCATTCTTTCCCTCACCAAGCATCCCTCAGCTGCACATGAAACACATGCAATGACTTAATACACTCAGGATATTCTGTGGTAAATTTAATTTCTTGATATATGCAGCACTTTGAGAGTCGCTGCGTCAAGGATTTGGGTCACATAAACTACACTCTTAAGGTATTCCAACAAGAATAATAAGGTGCTGTCTAAGTGGCGGACCTCCTTGGGTAAGGAAGATTGCATAAGCAGGCAGTCACATTTGTTGCAAACATTATAAGAACATACACAGTTTGTAATGCAGAAGGGTCAGCAGTAGCCCTGTCTTGCTGTAACTGAAGGACACAACCAATGATTCTGATTCAAGTTCCATGTGCAGTCTCGTAAAAATGTACATTCCTTTGCGGAACATACTGCATCAACCTTAATTCCTGAAGATGGACGCATTATGTTCTACCCAAGAGTCCCCAGTATTTGTAACCAGATTGCATGGATTACATTCCAGAAGACAGTATTCTTTGTACACACCACAGTGGGAATTTCAGACCTCATATGGTTATAGATTTTTATAACAGTATGTGATGTATTAGATATCTGTTGTTGAAGGAAAGCTTAATGCTCATCTGGGGTAAAGCGTACCCCTGACATTGAACAATTGCCAGTTTGAAGTTGCTGGGTATTTTGGAATTTTACACCATGTTTTTTGATAACGGTGTTTTGTAGATTATTTTCCTGAAGATGTATGCAGAATGTTCATGCTAAATGTTGGTACCTATCTACAAGACTATACTGTGTCACATCCCAGAAGACACTCTTCATAGTTACTGCTGTGAGAGAAGTGCAAATCTCACAAATACCAGATTTACATTTGACAGTGCCATTTGTATGTAACATTGAGGTACATGTCATCTAACCCTGTATTGGTGTGTTCACATTTTCATACTGCTGAAGACAGAAACTCAGTTTAACTTGAGTAAGGTTGTCTTCAGGCACTGTCATTTGGTTTTTTTTTCTTTTCTCTCTCGGCACCCCCCCCCCCCCCCCCCTTTCTTCTTCCTTATTTCTCTTTTTCTAAACCATCTCAGACAAAACATACACAACT
>Ga0123357_10001665_pt1 | contig 23883 bp, 11 predicted proteins | sample TergutEmb28metaG_FD_89873 | JGI IMG/M metagenome (GOLD analysis project Ga0123357, IMG submission 89873) | Embiratermes neotenicus P4 segment gut microbial communities from Petit-Saut dam, French Guiana - Emb289 P4 | ecosystem: Host-associated > Arthropoda: Insects > Digestive system > Gut ... | reverse complement strand
TTAAGAATTTCTCCAGAGACCCGGTCTGGTCCTACTGATTTGTTTTTCCCTATCGCTTTAATCCTTCTCCTTATTGTTTTAATATCGATGGTGAATGGATCGCCTGTGTTTTCCCTCTGTATATGAAGAATATTGCCCTCGCTGCTGAATACTGTCGAATAATAGCAGTTAAACTCGAATAATAGCAGTTAAACCCGAATAATAGCAGTTAAACAACGACATGTTTTCAACTTTCAAGTTCACGTGGAGTCGCATGAGACAAATTACGAATTGTGGGTACTAAGGACCTCAAAGCCGGTCCCAGTGGCCGCGCGATCTAAGGCATGGGTCTGCGGTCTCTCGATAGTTGGGATTGCAGGTTCGAATCCCACCAGATTCATGGACGTCTGTCTTTTGTGAGTGTTGTTTGTTGTCAGGTAGAGGTCTCTGAGACGGCCTGATCACTCGTCCAGAGGAATCCCACCAACTGAAGAGTATCTGAGTGTCAGCATGAAGCTTCGCTAATGAAGAGGACTTTGCCCACTAGGGGCAGTTGCAACATGGGGAGGGGAGGGGGGGGGGGAAAAAGACCTCAAAGAAGAGTGCCCCCGGCTACATGTTGAAACCTTCTTGACATTTGCCTGAATAGTTTGACAAATAAGAAACGATATTCAGCACAATTGGAAATCGAACTCATTTTTGAGATCAAAGTCTGATGTTCACATATGCAATGATTCATCAACTTCTGTTATTAAATCAAAGTATTAAACTACGCGCAAAATTCTTTTACTTTTTAAATTAAGCTTCTTTCACAAAATTTAATAGGGAGGCCTACGGTAGTTTTAGATTGCATGTCAGTGTCGCTAAATATTAATTTCAGGAGTTATTATTAACGTGTAAGGCAATTAAGTAATTAGATTATTTTAAAATCAAGTGAACACTAAATACTTTTTCACGTAAGCCAGTTCTGCAATGAACTGAGTAATTTAAAATTTGGCACGGCTGTCGTGGTAGTAGTTTACGTTTCATTGTAATTTCAACCATATTAAATTCAGTTTAAGTGTAACGAAAATGTTCAGTTTGGATCTTTTCTCTTCTGCATTGTTGTGCAGTATCAGTTAGTTTGTTACTGACGTTTCAGGACAGCATGTCGGAGCCTTGAAGAAGGGACTTATAAAGCTATCTCAAAAGGCGGCGCAACCATCGAGAACACCGAAGATTTCAGCTACACCAAGGCAGAAGCTCAAAATATTGCATCGTACAGATTTTTAAAAATTTGTTTACAATGCCATGGCACGCATGGCCCTGCGAGCGTCTTTTGTGTTTCAGAAACTAGTCTTCAGCCCGAAACTAATTCCTTGGTCATCTCATACCTGGTAAGTGCTTTGATATATCGCGTTTCGCGGAGTTCAACTGTCGTATCAGAGCATGTAATTTCAGTGGCAATTAAGACAAACATAGGGGCCGTTAGGTTAATGGAGGGGTGTACAGATACATTAGGATTTTATAAAATAGCCAAATAGTTTAGGAAATAATCATATACTTATTAAATTCACCGAGCACAATACAAATAGAACATTAGGATTTTGATAACAAATTCATGACCGAGACAGCAATCACGAAAACGATGGCTAGAGGTAATAGAAGTGTCTGATTCAAGGAGAGGAGGAAGGGCGGACTGAATATAATCGTGTTATGAAATTTATATTTTGGTGCTTTAAATATCCTTTCAATTTATGTATAACGGAAACGCTGTCAATTTTTAGTGCATGTAATGTACAGTGCACAATACTAAGAAAAGGTTACTGAGTTTCTAGGAAGGAAGGAATGTCATTTATTCAGTGTTGGAGAGGTGGCTCACCCGGCTTCCCACCTTAGCCTATTGCAGGCGCTTTTCAAACTTTTTTTCTGCAGAACCCTTTTCCAGACTGAAATATTTCAAGGAATTCCATTCGTCTTTTGAGGTGGAAATACAGGTAAAGTTATTTTAAAAATTACTTGTAGGCAAATAAGATAATATTAAGCATTCACTGTAAATTTACTCAATCAATTCAACACTACAAATTACTCTATGTTAATGTCTAAGTGTGACTAATGAGAGTGCTGTGATGGACATGTGTATTTCACATCTGGTATAATGGGCAACAGTTGCTATCTAAGATCTGCCTCAGCATCCAGCTTATTTCTGTATTCATTTGCTGTCAAAATGTATCACGAAAATCCACATTCGCAAAGGTAGGTAGCTGGAAACAGCAGAAGTGTTCTAGCAGCACACTTCAAGATTTCAGGATACTCCAGTTAAGATGGCCCAAAAACCTGAAACAGAAATAGTGAGAAAATGTTGCTTTAAAACTGCATCATTCGTAATAATTGTCTACTGTTCACATTCACTAATCGAGAAGTCTTCCATCTGGAATAAACCAACGAAAGGATGTATCAGCCAATAAATGTCATAATTGTTTGGTGGAAAATATTTCTCAATCGAGCTTGGTCAGTGTCTGAGACGCTCAGTTATACCATATTTTACACCTTAATACAGCTTTATCTTCTTCTGTAAGATATTCATTCACCATATAGAAACAACCAATTTTATGTTGTTGCACAAGATGGTACCAAGACAACAGTTATAGCTTTACTGCAGCTACTTTGTCGTCAGCCGTGAGCACGGTTATGCTGCGGCCTTGCGTTGACATTCTGAGCTCGTTTAGCTTATTGAAAATATCAACGAGGAAAGCCAGCTGCTGCAAACAAGGAAACACTCTCACCATAAACTAACGAGATTAGGTGTATGAAAACTCAAATTAATACCCTGTGTTTTCCCTCTTTACCGTAGTTCAGTTAATGTCTGTAACCAGTCTCTGAGGAAATGTGTGTAGAGGAAACTTCTACAAGACATGCAAGATCTGGAAAAGGATTTTCTTGGTTTACCTCTGTCTACAAAGAAAGTTCATGTGTATCCATGTTCCAGCTTACTTATTAGGCCATGCTTCTAGTGCAGCCCACCAAAGATAAATTTGTCAGCCCACAAAAATAAATCCCTAGCTGTGGAGGCCATACAATTCTTTCGAAATTATAATGTGTAACATTCTGTTTAATTTTGTAAATTATGTATTCTTATTCTTAGGTTTATGTTTTCTTCTTGTTAATACGTTCCTTTCTGGATATTTCGTTGTGTTGTTCTGTGTAATGTTTGTGTGTAAATGTGTACTGTACTACTGCTACCGGGTGTCAACTCAAGTTGCAGTTCACGAATATATCATATCAAATTCCCTGGGGTCTCACCTCAAATCGTCACTTTATTAGTGAATTATTATTAATTAGTCAACAATCAGATTATTCAAAGAAAACCTTTATCAGGAACCATAAACAAGCAGGCCCAACTACTTGTTCTGAATAGCAAAGACTAGCAAATTTTGAAAATGTCCAGTCAGTATCTTGACTAGTCTACGGACTAGACGACTGGAGATTCGGTGTTTGATTCCTGCTGGAGCAGGAAATTACCCTTTCGACGCCACTGTGTCTGGACCTGTTTTATAGCTCACCCAGCATGCTGTCCAATGCATGCAGCGAGCCCACTCCATAGGGACAGATCGTGACGAGCAGCTAAAATCTGGCCCCCATCTAGCGCTGAAGTTTCACTCCCCATTACGCCATTCGCAGCTTGGTCAGTCACAAGGCACTTTACCGTACCTACGTTTGCTACAGGAAAGAAAGGTCACTCCCATTCTTCAAAGCGATACGCTGTCTGGTCGCATGTAAGCGTTTCAGTGCGCGTGCAGCCTCTTCTACTTACTCAAACCTAGCAGAACCGCCTAAGAAACTTTATCCTTATATAGGCACGTGATATGGCTTGCAGTCACCGACATAATTGCCAAATATTCCGTAATTCTGAATGAAGATTACAAGATAAAAGCACAGCTTTACGCAGTAAGAGCATTAACAAATATTTTTCTTTAGTTTTACTCTCATAAAATGCAGGAAACTGAAGTTTAAAGACGAAATATTGTTTAAAAATTGCCTAGCCTTATATAATAGACCTATTACAACACCTTCTTGAGCGAAATATTTGATTTGAGAATGTTAACATTGTACTATAGAGCATGAAGCAAAATTCAACTTATCAAACCAACCTTACACGCACTGATATGTGAACACGATAGATGCACCTTTTCTTACGTGTTTCGGCACTTCGTGAGTCTGTCGTTTTCACATTTCAGTGCATGTAAGGTTGGTTTGATAAACTGAATGTGATTTGAGAGATCTGCACTAAGAATGTCAATTTGGGAAGCATCGGTTCTCTAAAAATTCTCAAACCGAAATACAAGGCCTAAAAATTGACCAAACATTCTGTAGCAAATAATCAATCAACCAACTAACTTACTCCACGGAACAAAGTTCTTCTAGATAGGCTAATAGTTTTGTAGCCAATCAAGAATTGCCCCGAAATTTATGGAAACTGAAGGTTCGTTACCGTATTCAAAAAGCCCTCCACCTGTCCCTATCCTAAGCTAGACCAATCCAGTACACGCTATCCCATTCTGTTTCTTTAAAATTTATGTTTATATTATCCTCTGCGATGTGCCATTCCCGTTGTGTGTTTAAACTATAAGGTGAGGCAAATTCAGTCAAAAACACAACTATAAATATATGGCTAAATGATGGTGCTTATTAGCAATGGAAAACTACATGTTTCGGCCTGTGGCGGTCATCATCAGGTTTCGACAACTTTCTTGCTATAAGGGTTATATGTAATATGCATAAACCGCGTGGTGATGTTGAGATGCCCGTGTTGCAGCCTGCAACACGGACTCTACTCAAACCCAGCCGCACCAAATCTCCTACACACAACGAACCGAGAACAAAACGACCGATGTTGTAATTCAACAGCACAGTCGCAAGCTCCTGATGATGGATATATTAATGTCCGAAACACATTGAGCACATAAGAAATGAAATAAAATAGCAAGTGACATCAAGTTGGTCTTTTATTCTTCAACTATTATAACGATGCACGGTCCAATAAACATAAGAGGAAGAATTAGATTGGCAGGGCATGTGCCACGCATGGGGAGGAGAGAAATGCATGGGGGGATGAGAAAAACTGAAAGAAAGATACCACTTGGAAAACCTAGGCGTAGATGGAAAATAGAACTTACAGAAATAGGGTAGGAAGGCGTGGACTGGATTGATCTGGCTCGGGATAGGGACAAGGGGTAGGGTTTTGCAAAAATGGTACTGAACCTTCAGGTTCCACAAACTGCGGTAAAATTATTGACTAGCCTAGAAACTCGTAGTTTTTACAGAAGGATTCTTTCTAATCTCCTGTTACTTCCCCTAAGGCCCAAGTATCTTCCTTAGCACTGTATTCTTGACCACCTGTAGCCTAAGTTTTTCCCTTAATTCTATGTGCGAAAGAAAATAGTGTTTTATTGAGTTCTGTGATAACACTGAAATGTTTGACCTCTAAATTTCTACTATATATGATATAACTGTGACTGGTGTAAAGACTGCACTCCAAATTTGGTCAACAGCCTTGCCGAGTTTGCGCAAGTTGGCCCCGCATTTATAGGACATGTGCCAGTTCTTACGTAATGCGTCATGCATCTCTGTACTTTCATGTGACCGTAGTTGGATCTGCCGGATTACCTTCACGTGTCTTGCATCGGCTACGGCTCAGTGGATAAGGTGGCCGGCTGATAGCTAAACACTATGGCATTGTCTCGCACAGCAGGTCTATTTGTGAGGAAGTCTGGACCGGATGTTATTTCCAGGCGTCCACTGGAAACCGTCTCTGACACTTCAAACCTGAACTGTTACTTGCTTTATATGGCGAGACCTTCTACCTGTTAAGACCGCTTCATAAACGCACTGATTACTATAAAGCGGCACTGCCAGAAATTGTGGGATTTTTTTTCCCCCCCCTGTTGGGGGGCGAGGAATCAGAGAGGTTGCTTAAAGAATTACGTTAAAGCCACTAAAGAATATTTCTTATGCATTACCCTAGAGCAGCGTTTCCCAGTCTTTTTTTGCTCGCGGAACCCCTTTCTGTTCGAAAAATAACCACGGATCCACACTGCCTTGCTCACGATAATATAGTGTTCAGATGATAGGTACCCAAAATTAAAAATATGTATTTTGGAACCGATTTTAGATAGATATTAATACATACCAGCTGCATACGTAGCCATGCACTGCATGATTTGACCTTAATTTAAATAACTGTCGCTTGCTTCGTGGGTACAGGGAGTTTCTTAATTAGATAGTCCAACGGTCATACGAAATCAACATATCGCCAATTAAAGATGTTTTTCGATTATTGTTGAAAAAATATCATTCCTTTAATTAAAAAATAAGTGAATTTCTAAGTAACAATTAAAGAAATGTATGCATGGATCCCCTGGGTGCACACTTCGGCAGCCAGTGCCCTAAAGCCATGGGTTTCTACACTAAAATAGCTTTAAAAACCGTTTACTTACGATTTTTTTTAAACGTAGTGTCTTTTAAAAACGCATTCAAAAATTGTCCAGTTGTCTTGCCGATTTGAGTAGAATTCGGTATAGAAGGTCTGTACGTGAAGCCGTTCAGCACGTATGGGTTTTGTGAAGCCACGTTATGCCTAAGAGCCTAAATAAAATGTTGCCCATACTTCTTACATTTCTTTGTCCGCTTTGAACAGCATAAATACTGATCGTCTCTATGCAAAGCGATCCAGCAATGACCCCTTTCGCGAAAATCGGAGCAGTACCGAGGGTAATTTACACAGGGGAGCAAATAACATTTTCGCCATGTGTTCTCAGTCTTTCCTCCATCTGGGATAAGATTTGATACAGCGGTCCAAACAATGTCAATGAGCAATTGTGCGTTTCGTCGCACTATTGTGCATTCAGCTTCAAGTTCGTTACGACCACTCCGAACACATGTGTATTTATTCTTACGTTCTTCCGTAAATTTGCACTCACGCTGAGGTTTCCTGACAAAAGAACAAGTAAATTATGAGAAAGTAACTAACTTTAAGAAAAAAAAAATGTATTATCCACTAAATCTAATGCCTGTCAATACTCAGCAGTCGTCATGGGATTACAACTCAGCTGAATGTTTGAATGCCAGTATTTAACAGACGGTACCGGTTTGCTGCCGTCTACTTGCCTTCGGCCAATCAGCACACCGGGAATAGTCACTTCAGTCAATAAACAAGTATTCGAATTCTCAGTCTAGCACATCTGTATATTTATTATGGCTTAGTTGCATGTTTCGGTTCCTATTCGGACCATTATCAGGCTATTCTAAGAAATTTTAAAAATAGAGGTAAAGGCGTTCACAAAATGCACGCTTCTTTTGTGAGATCTGACAATTACAAATCATTATTATAGTTATCGTTCCTATTGACATTACCATAGCATCGTTTATTTTGTTCTGTAAAATCATCATTTACTAAAATTAAATTTTTAAGTCAAAGACCATTAAATCAGAATTACAATAAATTCACGTCCACTCGTTTTATGGGTGTTCTAGCCTACAAGACCGATAAAAAATTAATTAATTGCAAAATGTAATGTTGTCTAGGCCGATACCAGTGGCCGTGCGGTCTAAGGCGTGGTTCTGCGGCCGCTCGCTTGCTGAAATTGTAGGTTCGAATCCCACCGGGAGCATGGACGTCTGTCTCCTGTAAGTGTTGTGTGTTGTCAGGTAGAAGTCTCTGTGTCGGGCTAATCACTCATACAGAGAAGTTCTATTGAGTATGGTGTGTCTAACTGGATGTGATCGTGAAACCTCGATAACAAGGAGGCCCTCCCACTAGAGACCGTCGCGCCATAAAAAAAAAAGTTGTCTAACCTGACATTACAGTCACAGTCTGCTTATTCACAAACGTTAAGTGCAACAATGTAGAAGATGGGATATTCGGGGGTGGCTATGGCTGTGAGTTAACGCCTCACCTACAACCAGGGCCCAGCTTAAAAAATGGAGCTGTAATTGTACTCCTTCTGTATACCTTCATGGCAAGGACACGAACAAATTTACCGTTGCCTCTTTTGACTGATAAAAATTTAACCCATAAAATTCAATTCATATTCTTAATTATCTCCATTTGGGATGAGAATGTAAATATTATTCCTAAAACAAAAATCTTGAAATGTGGCTTCCATTAGGCTGTAATCTGCAGCAAAGTGGTTGATAAAGACCTTCCACACAAAAGAGGACATATATGAGGAAAAGACAGCGTATAGAAGCCCTAGCTTTGTGTAAATCGTCGCAGTGAAAGCCACAGATCACGTAAAATCTCAGTAGCACGTGTTCGAATTAATGTCACAAATGTTGGCTACACTCTGATGCTAAGCTCTGCTGTAATGCGTGTTGGCTACACTGCTCGATATAGAAATGGTGGCAGGAAGGAGATGTGAGAGTGTTGTTTAGATGCTTCAAGTGGCGCGATACGTTATTTTCTTGGCCCGTAAGAATTAGGGGCAAAACAAATGGTTGAATACAGTATCGAAGTAACTGTGTCCATATAACGTATTGTATAAAAGATTCAGAATATCGTGTTCAGGAAAGGCTTCGTAACTATGACGTCTGCACTGTATTTAGAGCATTATTTAGACAGTAAGTACACGTTACGTACGTAAAAGGGTGTTATATTGAAATCATGTTTTCGGATGTGTATGTAGTTATTGCTTTCAGGTTTGGAGCACCTGCCTATTGAGCTTCAGCGAAACTTCACATTAATGAGAGATTTAGATGCCAGGGCCCAAGCCCTTATGCGAAATATTGACCGCTTAGCAGACGAGTACCTTAGAAACGTGAAGACCTTACAACCTGAGAAGAAGAAAGAACAAATGAGTAATATACAGAGCCTCTTTAATAAGGCAAAGGAATATGGCGATGACAAAGTACAACTAGCCATTCAAACTTATGAACTGGTAAGTATGACATGAGATTGTGGACGGATTTCATGTGGTATAGGATAAGGTCCGTTAATGTACTATTGTGAACGCTGTAATGACAGGTCTGTGTAAAAAGTAGGGTATTATCACCCAGATATATTCTCAAATTGCAAGTGTAGCTGATGGCTCTCCAGATGTGGACATGTTCCATAAACGGTTGTGGATAGCAAATTTGTGCCCCCTACCCACCAGTTTGTAGGTTAAAAACATCTTATCTTGCTCAGGAGCTTTATTGTTAAGATTCTCCACCATATATTTAAAGTTATCAAGTGAAGGGTACGACTGTGAGGCAGTATGCTTGTAACAGATTGGGGGAGGAAAAAAATGTGCAACATTTTGGGTGGAAGGCTGTATGGAAAGAAAGCACTGGGAAAATGTGTAGATGGAAGATTAACATTTAGATTGGCTTCTCAAAAAGTGATCAGTCCCATTTGATCATTTCATGGTATTATGTAGCAGATGAACACCTTTTCAAGCCAACCATGTAGTGATTGAAGCTTGATACGCCACATATATAAACTTTATTCTTTATGTGTACATGTTATTCATTTAACTCCAAAGCTGGCTATGCATAAACTGTTCAAAATCTCATGATACTGACCTACTTCCTAAAGTGTACAACTTTTCAACCACAGAGAGGCCATTGTTACTAAAATGTTAACATATGTAGAGTGTAGGTTCCCCCCTCCCCCATGCTGTTTTATTTGGTATTTTACTCAGTAGGAAGTTTATGTGTGTTGAAGTTGGGGGCTGATGTTGATCGCTCCTCTCTTCAGTAGTGTTTGTACCCCTGGGGTTTGGGTGCAAGTCCTAAATGGTGGACAGCAAGATGTTTGGTCTGGTTTCAGTTTATGCAGATTTAAGTGTGCCGGTTTCTTGCAGGTATTGGCAAGCAAGGCCTGTGGAATTGCTGGGAGATGTTAACAGACAGCTGGCTGTATGCATAGTCCATAAATATGAACAATGCTCTATTCAAATAAGGACAGAAGACGTAATGTAATATTACAGAATTTCAAGCAGTCCTAGTTGGTTCTCTTCATCAGCCTGGCACAAGGAACAAGTGCCAACACCTCATGTTTCCTCCCTCTCTAACCTAAACTGCACTACCTCACTAATTCCAATTGATTTAACACCTACACACTCTCAGGTGATTATCTTATCCGACAATACTTACCTGCAGCAAAGAGTACCAGGACTATCATGTACATCTTGCAGTTTATTTTCTGCCCTGTACTAAACTTCTCGCTCATGATGAACACCAGAGACAGCTCCATTCTGCCCCTGCTTTCATAGCTAAACAACTTCCAGATGGCAAGTAAATAGTAAACTTCCCTGTTCCTGTGCACTAAGGCTTTGCACCTCACATGTAAAAATGAAATGAAGTTTACACTATGCTTGCTTAGTGAGTAAGCTATATGATGGGAATGTGGTGCTTGATTACTGGGAGAAGCAGCCCTTCCCCCCCCCTTTCTTGACAGTGTTTACTCTGGCTCCAAGGCCTACTCAGCATCATATTCACTGGGTACTCTGGTCTGTTTTCTGTACATAAAGCATTTGGGGTGTATAGCTGACCACTCATCACTGTTGCTGAGGTTAAGAATGTGTGTAACTGCACCTTCACTACCCCACAAGTCCACATAGTATGGTGCTTAAATAAGCACAGGGACTTCACTCTTACCTTATTTCCTTCATTGCAGGTTGACAAACACATCAGAAGACTCGATTCTGACCTTGCAAGATTTGAAGCCGAAATACAGGACAAAGCATTGAGCAACTCTAGAAATCAAGAAGATTCAGTGTCAACAAAGAGTACGGTCTTTGCATTTACATCTACGAATTAAAATAATACTATGTTTACTCATATATCACACATACCACTTTTGCTTTTAAAAAGAGCCTTTCATGTCATTTTTATTACATTACCAGCACTATCTTGAATCTTTATTAAAACCATTGCATCTGAATGTTCATGGTGCATTAGTCTGTAGGGTGTTTACACACACAATGAACGTCCTGAGAATCCTCTTTTACAAAGAGCATGTGATTTATCAGACTAAATTTACAGGTTTGTTGTGTTCTAACAAAGGAAGAATAATGATGCCTTGAACGTTGTGATTTTTAAATGTGCAGCATTTGTAGTACATTTGTACATGTTTTTTGTAATTTCATTTAAAGAAACGGTTGTAAAAGTATGCAGCTCTGCACTCTAGGTTTGATATTTCATAGTGAAATCGCTGTTGAACCTTACTCTAATGCAACAATAAATTCGTTCTTCTGTATTTTTTTTAAGCTTTAGAGGGCAGCATATTTAAAGTTAATTTTACTTTCAGAAGGACGTAAAAAACTGAAGGAAAAGGAGAAAAAGAAACGGATTGGTGGTGGTTCTTCTGAAGAGGAGGCTGTCAAAGCAGCTCGGAAGAAACAAAAGAAAGGTGGTGTCAATTCAAGTGGTGGAACTGGGTCTGGCTCAGGCACTAGTTCAGCTTCTGGAGGATTGGCTGGACTTACAGGTGTTGATACTGGCTTGGCATCGGTGTTGCCTGGTTTGGCTGGAATAGCTCATCCCTCTGATGTGCTCGACATGCCAGTGGATCCCAATGAACCTACGTACTGTCTCTGTCACCAGGTGTCATATGGCGAGATGATTGGCTGTGATAACCCTGATGTAAGTTTTAGTGATAGGAAATCTAATACATGACTCAGTTTCTCATTATTTATTATCTGTTTGCTGCTCACATAGCAAGGCCACCACCCTAGACTGCTGTTCGAGAAATATGTGTGCATGTTGAATTCAGGGGTTGCGAGAAGTAATAAGCATGTAACTAGTAGTTGGAATTCTGACGGGCGAGGAAAGACATCTTCCTAGCCAACGGCATGAGTAACACAACCTGAAAATCTGAGAATGATTAAAAAAAAATGTTGCGTCCTTGAAAAAGGAAAACAGTTCTTTGCCACAGTTCCTGTCATTAGATTAACACCTCAGTATGTCAGGCCTGCGTGCTACCTTTTACTGTCCACAGCAAGCTGTGTGCTGGTATTCATAAGAGGGACACATTTATACTTCTCTCAGAATCACATGAACATTCTTACTACATTCTGCCACTTGTTCTGTGCTTGTATGTGAGCATGACTTGAAACTGAAACAAGAAACATAGTTACCTTAAGTCACTTGAGAGTCTCAAACATTTCAGTACCTGGAAACAATACTAACAAAGAGAAATTGCATTAGTGGTAAAAATAAAACTTTGGAAATGTATATTATTATTTGGTTAAAATATTATCTCTGCTTTGTAAATAAAACAATGAAGATTATATATAAAACAAATAGGTGTCTGTTGGTTTGTATGTATGAGAAACATGATTCATTTTACTCTGTGAGAACAAAAATCATGTTTACAATAAAATAAAGGCAAAGAAAAATATTTGGACGAAAGAAGCAGTGTAGGATAGTAGATAAAAAGGAATTTTGTGATATTTGTGGGTCACTCAGTATTGTTAGGAAAGTGAAACACCTAATGTATGGGTTTATTCATATCTTTCACCCTATAAGGTACACTATTTATGTGATGTCATACAAATATGACAAGACGTGATCCTTTCTAAAACACCGATATCATTTATTCTGAAAAAGTGACTTTCTTCTCTAAATGGATGTAACATTTCATATTCTCATTTATTAGTAAATAACATTAAATAAATTAAAACACTAAATAAGTGCTACACTAATTCCTTATCACATAGCACATGCAACAAAATGTTGAGGCAGTGAACACTCTGAAGTACCTCCACTTTCACATCACTAATCCCAGAACTGTTGCTTAATTACCCCCTCCTTTCCCCAGCTTGTAGAGCTGGAGAAAGGATAACCACAAAAAAGTAGGAGGCTATGAAGGGCTGTACATACAGGCAAGAATACAATAGTCAGTACAGTAATCTGATACATAGTAAGAGGAATATTTTAAAAACGGAACTCAGTACTGCAGAGCAAGACCCATCATCAGTTACCACACACCTTGCAGCGCGCAGTCCCACATGCACGCGGAAGTGGGTGATGCATTCAGGTGGACTGTGTACACAGACATAGTAATGGATGTTCGGTGTCAAAAATTCAAAGAAATGTGTGTGTCTTAAGTGTGTTTGGCATGTGAATATTTACAGTAAAAATTTCTCTTTTTGACTCTTGTATTTTCTTTTTCAGTGCCCAATTGAATGGTTCCATTTTGCTTGTGTTGGATTGACGACGAAACCTAAAGGGAAGTGGTTTTGCCCAAAATGCACAGCTGACAGAAAGAAGAAATAAATTGGTTCTGCATCCACTTTTACTCTGTGAAAGTATAATTTTACATTAGCTGATGAGGACATTCCTGATTAATGTTTTATACTTTAAGAACACTCTTATGAGAACTTTGTTGTATTTATTTATTAGTTTTATGGACACACGATTCAGCTTTCTTTTTCATTGTTACGTATTGTACGAAAATGAAAGTAAAGACATTTTTAACTAACTGTTGTATTTTTGCCAATGAATTTCCCATCCCATGATCTTATTGAAACATATTCAGCTAACTGGCTGTGACAGACAACCATGAACAAAACGGAGTATGAAAGTTTCAGGTGTACTGTGTTGCATAACACATACTGGTGCCATTGTTGTCATAGTGTGTTATGCAAGTCTTGTCCTCCTTTTTGTTGGACATCACATTTCATGAAATGTGACAAGAATGTATGGTGGTGCTTAGTTAAAGTGTGTAACAGCAAGGAGCCTAAAAAAGCTGGTTTTATTTCTACACTGTCAGTTCAGGGCTACCAATAATAACATTATCTTCAATTTGTGCCTAGGTCTCCCAAGGCTTCTTAAGTAACAATGTAACCAGGTAAAACACAGAAGCCCACTTCTTACACAAGCATCCTATGCCTCGATTTATTTTATGTATATGGTTCCGCGCATTGATGATCTGTATTAATAATTGTCCGAGATGCAACACAAAGCATTCTATTTATTATTCTGCAAGTTTATCATGAGGAGTACACAAAACTGTAACTACAGCCTCCAGTATTAGTCGTATTTTTTTGTGCAGCTACTTCCTTCCATGGCCAAGCTTGCTAGCTCCTGATGATGGGTGTGGCTGACACCTGAAACATGTAGAGTGAACCTGCAGAATAATAAAGACTGCTTTGTGTTGCATCTCGTTGGACAACAATATAGTTTCGATTTATGTTCATCAGGACAAACCGTTCACCCTAAGGGCCAAGATGAACACCTTTTGAATGAAAAAGAGTATGATGAAACATGTACTCCTGTATTACTCATTCATTCACTTCATTTTAATATGACAGAAAAATGTTATATGTAAATTAAACAGGTTTTAATGCCATCCCAATGGGTAGAGCAGCTGAGGTGTAAAGATTCTGCTCGCCTCCAACCAGTGCTAAGGTTTATTGTGTGGAGTTGTGCTTCAACTCTCCCCACACGCATTCGTGGCAAGTATATGAAGAATGTTACCTTTACCTCTGAAAAACAGGGAGTACCCTTCATACCCTGATGCACACAGCATTTGCATGTCCACCTAATAAACCATGTGCCATCACCAGCACATGAATAAATAGTTTCTTCCACAAAGTATCAGTACTTCCTGCTCACTTCAAAATTCCAATGTCATAACAATTTTGATGCACATACTTACATACTGCCTTGTTTCTTAATATGGTACTTTCCCAGTAGTTCATGTACCTAATTATTTCATGTGACATCTGAAGTTTATGCTCTTCCTTCAATCTTTTTGATCTCAGATTTGCTGTCTTGTTTTTGTAGTTTTAAGTTACCCATTTAAAGCTGTAAAATATTAGAAAAATACCATAAAGAAATTTAAACAAAGCAACACATCATGCAATTTTGTACTTAACATAAGCAATAATGAAAGGCAACTTACTGAAATACACTGATCACAAAATGGTGCTGACTGTAGGTGGTTTCTGCTTTAAACACAAAAAACATGCATTTTCTTAATGACTTAACCCATTTGCAACATCTTACCCATTCCTGATTATGACACAATGTTGCACATGTAGACTGTACATAATTATGAGCAATCTACTGATGAAGATTATAAGTTTATGTGATAATGCATTAGCAAACATTTCATAGTTTGTACTAGTTAGGTTCTGTCAGATGACAGACCAAAATAAGACATTAGTTTTATGAAACATAATTCACACATAAACAACAGTTTCATTCACAAGATTCATTCAAGTTTTCATTCTTAGAGAATTTTGTTTTAACAGCACATTTTCACTATCCACTGGGAAACCAATCTGCTGTACAAAATATATACATCTATTCAATTTTAAGCCACCAGACTTAATTGGACACTAGCAAGAATGATTTTAAAGACAAAAATTAATTTCAATTATGAGCATTTGAATTAGAAAAAAAGTACAGAAGTCTGAAAAGATCTAAAACATTTAAGTTTATTCATTTCAAACTGTAAACATGCAGTACAACTACAGTGTTTCATTAATTTATTTAAAAAACTAAATGTGTAGTAGTAATTGCTTTTCCTGTACATTTCAAAACACTGAATGATTCATTTGTATTCCAGTGTGTGGATGAAACAAACATTTCCCTAGTCTTGTGGTATCTGAGTGTCTAATTTATACAGCAACACCAATTCAACAAGGTTCTCATGCTTTTGTTTCTTCTCTCTTGGTTTCTTTTTCCATGGCTCTTTCCTTAGCTTTTTCATACAGAGGTAGAAGCTGGCCTTCTTTAGCAAGTATTTTTAAAATTTCTACAATCAGTGGGAGATAGTTATGCTTCCTTCTTATATTTTCCATCTGATACTGTTTATTTTTCAGTTCTTCTTCTTCAATTAGTAATCGCAGCCTGGATATTTCTGCTTGTTGAATATCAGTTTCCATGCCGCTTTCCTGATGTGTAAAACAAGAAAACAATATCCTTTTACAAACTGCTCCATGAAATACAAGACAGGTGAGAAGGTAATGAAAACATCTAAAGTATTTTACCCAAGTTGGTGATAAAAAAAAATCCATTTATTCGGTCAGTGTTAAAATAGAAATACTAACCTATGAAGAAGAAAACATAATGACTTGTCACACCTTATCAGAACTTTGATAAATGAACATCACTCTCACAGAGCATTATCTAATGACACTGTCAACTGCTAAGCTCATACAGCATTGGTAACAGATGAATGAGTATGGAACACTGGTGGAATAAGAGTGTCAGCAAAAAAGCAAAGTATGTTGAGAAAGAACTCTCACAGTGCCACTTCACCCACTACAAATCCCACCAAGGCAGAAATCACCAAAAATACAATGGACTTTGTTAAAGAAAGCTACACCTACACCCTGCAAAAAACAAAACAGTGCCATGGGATAAGTTTGCGAGCACTGTCTTGTGACAAGCAGTTATTGCTACTTTTGCTGACATATCCTGACTCAAAAGTGGAATCCTCTCTCTTTTTTAGAAGGTTATTCCAAACACATTATTCAAATTTAACCTACTTAAACACACCCTTATGCAGGAAGTCAAAGGGTAATGGATGAATATAATGTGGACAGTTTGCAACAATAATGTAATAAAAAGGGAGATGAAATTTGAATTCATCCCAAGAATGTCTACAATCTGTAATAAGTAAAACACTGTACTTCCATATTTACTATCAGTTTATTATTAATGTACCAACCTCCATTTGTTTCTGAATTAGTGTAATTTTCTTCTCGTATGTCATTTTTCGATCAGATACAATTGCCATTAGATTAAAATGTATTTCTCCATCATTATACCTGAAACATAACATTCACAGAAGCTCTATCAAAAACTAAGTTGAGATAAATGCGAATATTTGTAAAGTCCTGAACATTTTATCCATGCAATGCTGTATTCATTCCCTTATCAATCAGTCTCTCCAGCGTCTTGCATTGTTAACTCTTTTTTTAAATAACAACTTGTGAAAGGTGTCTCCTTGCATGATATACTATAGCTATTTTTCACATTTTTTATCTCTTCTACAATGTCATGACCTATGCTACACATTGGTTGGGAGATACTATTCCAAAACAATAACTTACAAAGTAGTTCAGTACTTCAGGATAATTCTCTCCTGCAGTCCGTAAGCATGATACAACAATAGCCAGGTGTGTACAATTCAAAACAATCTAGTTCATTCTAACAGTTCTCTAAACGTTCATGACAATGGGTGACACTTTATGGCATCAGTTTTAAATTAGCGCCAACAGTGGTCTGGTGGTTGGCATATGAACCTTGTGATGTTAAGATCCAGGTCAATAATACAACACAAAATCTGTAAGTAAAGTGGCAACCATCAGCTTAAAATAAGGGCTCAGCCAACTCCTTAAATGCTGTGTATGTCAACTATACCTCCCAGAATGGAGAATGCCAAACATAATATTCCAGCAACATCAACACAAAACCAAAAACTGTTGGATGATTACACCACAACATATCCAGGTTGCCTGTCTCCAACATAGTTACAGTTCTGAGAAAGAGACTTAAACTTCTTGTAAAAATCAGTTCTCTCTTTCATATCTCATCACATATATTTTAACTACTTCTACATTAAACCAACAGTTGACCTTCCACTTTTTAAATTTTGTCCTTCATCAAGTAGGGGTTGAACTGGATAAAAAAGGCAAATAACTCAGTACGTACTTCTTTATCCTTTTCTCAATTATGGGACGGACAATATCCAACCAATCTGCATCTGGAGTAACTGTACCAAGATCGATAGGACCTTCTTTAAGTCCATCCAGTTCATATAACCTTCCATCTATAGGAATGTAACCAACAAAATGGTATACATCATCATCCTTGGAGGCCAATTTAGATTCAAATTCAAAAAGAGTCTGCCTGAAAGACAACACAGAGAACACAGTATGAGAGGAACTGCACAATGTGACTAGACTAAGCATGAAATTGGGACTGTAGGTGGGCTGGTCCATAACCTCTTGGCCTAGGTGCTGTACCAGTCACTAGTCTGGTTGGCAGTACAAGGCCAAGTGATTTCTATTTCTCTGGACCCCTTATGAAGTACTGAGCTGTCAAGTGATCTGTTACAGACACCCATGTGAAGCACGGTATCACCTCCTGGCTGCAGACATTGGACACCATCTCTACTGTATCGGGATACAATCCTTGGCAGCATGGTGGAAGCAATGCTTAATTGTCAATGGTACCTATGAGAAAATCTGATGTGTACCACCTGCTAAATATGTCCCACCAAGTCAGAATAAATTTCTCACCTGATTTCCTAAAACTTTTGTGTACATTCATGGATACACATGGTGTGTAGGGTAAAACGTTGTTAGCATGGTGGAAGCAATGCTTAATTGTCAACAGTACCTATGTGAAAATCTGATGTGTACCATCTGCTAACTATGTCCCACCAAGTCAGAATAAATTTCTCACCTGATGTCCTAAAACTTTTGTGTGCACTCATGGATACACATGCTGTGTAGGGTAAAGTGTTGTTAACCATGATCAATACCATAAAACTCTGTGGGTCTTCATAATGAAATGTGTAAAAACAATACATGAATATACAGCGCTGACATATATTTTCTGCCAATTATTATTTAAAAAATACTTATCTTTAACAAAAATAGGTATGTTATACTCAGTAACTTGTCAAATTACTCATACACCTGAGGATTTAAAAGCTACATGAATACTTACAAACATATAGCATTACTGATAGGATCACCATTACAAATATTTAGTATCATTTACATGATCACCATTAGAAATTCAGCCTCCTACTCCTGGGCACTCAATCAACACATGGACACTGAATAGACAGCCTGCTACATCTCACTATTACTATCACTTTCACTCTTCCCATTATCACTGTCCACTACAGCTTGTTAGACATTGCAAACAGACTAGATATTACTACAGCAACAATGCTGCAATGTGTAGTGTGATTACAATACCATGGTGTGACAAGCTGACTTACCTTTTTTTCCTCTAGTTCTTTTCATGAGAATGTAGAAGATTATATTTTGCATAACAGGAATTTATGACAGCATTACAGTTCATTATTACGAATATGAGAATGACTAATGCCAGTCACTTCATGGAATGATTTGGGAACATGAGCAAACAGCAAATTGTAACATATCATCATCCTCTGCTAGCTTAACTCAAAAGGGATGACAATATTCACTTTTACGTTTACTTACCGGGCAAATGAGTTATGAACAGAGCGTATGGTCTGAGAGTTGCTTAGGGTGAGTCCTTTCATATTAGCATCAAAACTCTGGCAGAATTCTTTGAATTCTGTAAGGGTTGGGCCCAGAGTTAAATCTGTGTGTTTGCAATTTAATAAAATGCTAAGGATTGCTTGAGTAGCACAGGCATTATTGATTACCTAGAAAAAAGAAAATTATAGTAGAATCAAGAACAGAAACATCAGCCTGGACATTTATATATAAATGTTCCACTTACAAATACTTGAGTTTCTAACCATGATACTTGCAGCAACTCCACAGAATACATCTTTTGAGATGTTGACAATTCCTCAGCTAACCAAGAAATTCCCTCCATTTTATGAAGACAAAGGTTCATTACTGTGTTAACAACAGCCCACTCAAACTGTAAATATTCTACATAAGGATGTGACACACTGACTCTCGAATGTTTGAGAATAGGTAATGAAGAAAATATATGGACCTGAAAGGAAGTAACAGGTGCAAAATGAGGAGATTCACAATTTTCATTCTTCACCAGATATTATTTGGATGATCAAATTATACAGAATGAAACAGATGAGGTATACAGTACATATAGGAGTGAGGAGGAATGCATACAGAAATTCTACTGAAAACCTGAAGGCAACAGACCTCATGGAAGAACTAGGTGTACACCTATGCACTGTATTAAAATGGATCTTGAAGACAGAGAGGATAGGATTCATCATCTGGCGCAGTACAGGGTAGTTGCAGGCTCTTGTAAACACTGCAGTGAATCTTTACGTGCCATAAAGCTGGCAAATTTCTTGACTATCAGAGAAACCAACAACTTCTCAAGGGTTATGGTCCATGGAGTTACTTGAGAATAAAAACATCACGAATGCTCACCTGTTTGGCAAAAAATATTTTATCCAGTCGGGCATCTTGAACAACTGATCCTGTGGGTTCATCATCTTGAACCCACTTAAACAGGAAGATCAACCCATGAATAGGCCTACATAAAGAAAGAGTTACAATATAACAAATATGACACAAACATCAGACCTGCTAATTCTAAGCAGGCCAACTTTTGATAATGGTGTGTTATAACAACCATGACTCTTATTTGGCACATGGTTCAAAAAATAGGTCCAGTTTTCAAACATATCTAATCAAAACTCTAAAATACAGTGGAAACAGTTGTGACTATTCCTCTCAAATTATCAATCTGTATAGCACAAACACATTAAAAAACATACATACTTCAGATTTTCAAACTGTTCTGCATCTAAACTCCACAGCTCCTCCACTTGGACACCTTTCACACCTGTAAAGTACATATTAATTATTACTCTAAAATAAAATACTGGAAACCGGCAATGTAAAAATATAATGAAACAGTCATCACATTCCATCTTCTTACATGACTAGAGGAAGGCAGTCAATTTGGAGAAATCCATCACTAGTAAGTATATTTAGATCTCGGTTTGTCACAAACTGGTTCATAACCAGTACAAACCTTAATTACAATAATTACAAAATAAAAACCACCTAAGTATACACAAATGGGTATAAAGTGCACTCCTATTTTATTTAAAATGTTTTTTATTTTAAATATTTACACATTGAAACTGTATGCGATTTTTGATTGTGCATGGTTAAGAAAGTCTTAATGTTGCAGCATTAGAAATGTAAAAGGTTAACACTCAGTAAATACATGTTTTAACTTGGTGCATTTGAGTAACTGCAAATATCTTCACAAGATGTGTCTGAGTTACACAGCACTACGAGTGGTACAAAAGAGACAAGAATATCAGTCTTAACACAACTGTACCTTTATTAGACAATACGGTCTAATTCAGTAACATGTTTTGACATAAATTAGGTCAACTTCGGGATCATAACCAACTTTAAAATTATGGTTAAGAACCTGATGATGACCTAATTTAGACTGAAACATGTTGCTCAATTACAGATATATCACTGACACTCAACAGGATAACACATGTAAAAAAAAAATACAAGTGGTCAATAGGAAAAATTCTGAAATTTTAAATTTTAACAACAGTCACTACTGTAACAGCCAATGTTAACTTCATTAATGTCACACACAGAACTTGTGCACACATGTATTCCTATCGATGGCCCCGCAAGACTGAAGCACAGAGCAAAACAGAAGGATCTTGTACACCCATTTATGTGTACCCACATGATTAAACAACAGATTAACAATAAACTAGAGCTGGAGCCAAAATGGACATACAATTCACAACATCATGCATTTCTGCGGGATTTCAGAGTTCATCTACGCAAATGGATTATATTACTGTTCGCAAGGTAATACAAACCCCATGTCTGTTATTAAAGTTAGACATACAGTTCACTTTGACAGAGATGATAAACTTACCAACCCAAAATACCAATGTGAAGAAAACCATATTTTCTCCCTCACATATTACCACCAATAATATTTTTACTTATACCCTATCTCTGACAGTATCCATAACATTATAACTGTTAGCACCAATGCTTTAAACCCAGTGACACAAATAATCAGCAAACAAGTGGTCACTCTGTGCAACTATCAGTGCATATCTGTGGTTGACAGTCACATACCACAAGAAGGAGGCCAAAATTGTTTTTGTTATAACACATTTACAATGAATGCATGGGTCTAACTTCCAGTTCAAAGTTGCTAAAAATAATGCAATAACAAACACATATACACACACCATTTCTTAAAAGTATATGTTACTTGTGTGTCTACAATGTTCACTTTATTTACTGAAAGGAATTGTTACCTACCCACTGAACATGTAAATACAGCAGGTCACTGACATGAGACAAAATCCTACAGTGGCCTTTAACACAGTATTTCCTAGTGTTACCACTTCATCAAATTCATCATTAATATTCACATGCCAAACAAATGGTTTGCATGGGATAAAGTTCCAGAGAGACCTACAGTACACGGCTTTCAAGCATTTATACTTTACCAAATTCACCATTTATATAAAGTTGCGAAGTGTTTGTGACTAAGTCCTTGCCCACCTTAAATTACAATAATTTTCACCTGTAAAAGTACAGGCGCTGTGAAGAAATATGCTACATGAGTTGGTCCTCCATGGCACAGTTAATCTGGTTTAACCTAGCACTACAAACCACACAATTACACTCACCCAGTAAATAACATTAAAAATTTGACACTGTCTGGGCAAGTGCTCAAACTACATTCTGCCTTTAATCTTGGTGTCCAGGATGAACACATAATACCTGTTAATATGGCTCCAGTTGCTTAAAAAGAGTTCTGTAATACACTTTTTTGTTCTTCATTTTGAATGATTTCTGAAAAAAATTACTGTACCTGTGCTACTTAAAGCACCAGTATTGCATTGCACTGTACTGTACTATATCTTTCATTCACCCTATTTGACGTTTGTATGGGACACACCAATACAATCTCCACAAATACAATTGTTCATATGAATCATTATACTTGTCATTAACATGCTGTGTAACAAAGATTCAACATGTTAAAAATTCGACAGAATTACATAGGTTCAATTTTTTAAAAAGTCCTCATCTCATATACAATTATATCTTCTATGATAAAAATTTGTAAACAAATATTCCTTTACCAGGTAGGTCATCTGCTGCAATAAAAACGGTTTCAGTTTTCTTCTAAAAAGTTGTACATTCTTCAACTGACTTCGTAAATTGTTATACAGTTGTACACCCATACTATTTACGTTTTTTTAAAAAGACTTCTACAAAACTGAGGTTGAAAATAGGATATTTGACATGTATTATAATCATGCATAACTGAAACACATAGTAGTTACTTTCATGAAACTGTTAGTTATTTAATCCCGCAAACCCGTACGACTGATACGCATTACTGTCCGCTAAGGGGGTGGGAGTTTGGGGAAAAGGGCAGGACCATACTGTACTTCAATATTTTACGAACTTCCAAAAGCATCTCGTGTAACCTCTTTCTGCTGGCAATACCATTTGGCAAAAACATTAAAAAAAAAAACCACAAACACTAATCGCCTGTAACCACATGTAAATTAATATATTACCAAATTCCTTGATTAGTTCTGTAAAAACTCCTGGATCACTTTCAATGAGACACCAATTTCCTGCGCTATCAGCCATTTTCCTCAAAAGCTACGATTATTTAGGATCAGTGGCAGTAGTCATCCATGGTAGTGGTAACTTGCACACGTTAATGTCCATACAACGGCATTCAACACAAATGGGAATTCTAACCGTGCACTAGTCTGTATTAGAGCTATTAAGAAAAGGTAACAAAGGCAAAATATTGATGTTCGGCAATGGACAGCGGCACTCACAGATCATATGTGACACTGCTAACAATCATCCGTGCCTTCATTCAAGACAGGCCTCTATACCACAGATTACTACTTCTCTATACTTACTCCATGGTGCAGAGTCCTTTTTGAGAAGCTAACTGGTCTGCAGCTAGTCAATAAATTCCCCGCATTTCACGGAACCCGAAGGTTCATTACCGCACTCACAAGCGTCCGCCACCTGTCTCTGTCCTGGGCCAGCCCAATCCAGTCCATACACACACATCCCACTTCCTGGAGATCCATCCTAATATTATCTGCCCATCTACGCCTAGGTCTCTCCAGTAGTCTCCTTCCCTTCGGTTTCCCCACCAAGACCCTGTACACCCCCCTCTCCTCGCCCATACGCGCCACATGCCCAGCCCATCTCATTCTTCTCGATT
>Ga0123357_10001664_pt1 | contig 23883 bp, 13 predicted proteins | sample TergutEmb28metaG_FD_89873 | JGI IMG/M metagenome (GOLD analysis project Ga0123357, IMG submission 89873) | Embiratermes neotenicus P4 segment gut microbial communities from Petit-Saut dam, French Guiana - Emb289 P4 | ecosystem: Host-associated > Arthropoda: Insects > Digestive system > Gut ... | reverse complement strand
CCATTGACCTGCCCGCCGAGACTTTAGCCAGCAAAATCGTGGTCAGCGGCCTGGTGGTCGGCAAGGACTCGGCAGGAACCATCACGAACAGCGGCCATTACACGATTAGTGGCGAGGGAGGCATCACAGCGGATAAAAATACTGCGTTCGGCATTTACGTCGCCGATGGAACGCTCAACCCGACCGGCAAGCTGGAAAAATATGGCAACAGCACCCTGACCTTCACCAACACCGGTGGGAACTTCTTTGCCCAAGGCATAGACATTCACGGCGGAACTATCGCCTTTAACCGGGCGGACCAGCTTGATGTCGGTGCCGGCGCGGCCATCACCCTCCTCGCAGCGGACGCCATCCTGCAAAGCAATACTGACGTTGCCGACGTGACCCTGGCTACGCAGATCGCCGGCGTCGGCGCCCTGATCAAAAATGGCCCCTACACCCTGACCCTGGCCGGCGCGAACACCTACACCGGCAACACCACGGTCAACGGCGGCACATTGCAAATCACCGGCACCCTTGGCAACGGCAGCTATGCCGGCGCCATAAGCAACAACGGCGCGCTGATTTTCAATCAAGCCTCAGCGCAAACCCTGTCCGGCGTCATTACCGGCCCCGGCACACTGACCAAGGACGGATCGGGAACCCTGACCCTGACAGCCGCCAACACCTACACTGGCCTGACCAGCATACTTGGCGGCACTCTGACCCTTGCCGATTCTGGAACCATCTCGCCTACGCTGGACATGTACAACGGAAGCACCTTCAACACCGGCGGACAGAATGTCAACTACCTTACCCAAGTGAGCGTGATCGGCGCCGCTAACTGGCAGGGCAATCTGAACATGGCGGGACAGACCATGAACTTCTATCTGCCCGCCGGCGTGAAGCTGGATGATACCATGCTCATGGTCAGCGGCAGTGCGGACATCGCCGCCTCCACGGTCAACGTGGCCGTTGCCGGCAATAATCCCCTCCTGCGGGTGGGCGACAAAATCATCCTCATCGACTCAAGCGCCCTTTCCGGAAAGCCGGCAAATAGCACAACCAACGGCGAGGGCATGCAGGGGATGCATGGCGTAACCATGCGATACAATTTTTTACTGCAAACCGTGGGCAATCAACTGTGGGCCACCTTGACCGGGATCAACTTAAACGAACAAACCAAAGCCCTGTCCGAAGGCTATTTAAGCGGCCTGATCCTCATCAACCAGGGAGGCGATCTCGTCGCCGGTGAGGGCATGTCCCAGGCAATGAGCGTTGTTGATGAAAAGCTCGGCTACGGATGGGGGACGTTCGGCATCCTGTCCGGCGGCTGGTCGCGCTACAACGCCGGCTCGCATACGGACATGTCCAGCGTGTCCCTCATGTCCGGCCTGTCCTTTGGCGCACGTCTTGCTCCCGGACGCCTTACCCTTGGAGCCTTTTTCGAGTTTGGAAGCGGCTCGTACGACACACACAACTCCTTTAGCACGGTCGCCGCTGTTCACGGCAAGGGCAATCTGAACCACTTTGGCGGCGGCTTCTTGGGCCGCATGGACTTTATCGACACCGGACCGGGCCATATCTATGCGGAAGGCAGTTTCAGAGCGGGCGGCGTGCATAACGACTACAAGAGTTCCGGCCTGCGCGACAGCTTGGGCCGCCGGGCAGGCTATGAAGCCTTCTCCGCGTATTGCGGAGCACACGCGGGACTGGGCTATATATGGAACATCACGGACAAGGGCGCGCTTGATTTCTACGGCAAATATTTCTGGGCGCGGCAGCAGGGCGATTCCGTCACCCTGTCCACAGGCGACCCCGTGAAGTTCAAGGACGCGGATTCCCGCCGTCTGCGCTTTGGCGGACGCTTTGCCTACGCGCTGAACGAATACGTCAGCCCGTACATCGGTGCAGCTTACGAGCACGAATTTGACGGCAAGGCCCGCGCAACGACGAACGGCTTAACTATACCGGCTCCTTCTCTGTGCGGAGACACGGGCATAGGCGAGCTTGGCCTGATCCTGAAACCTTCAAAAATCCTGCCCCTGTCCATCGACTTGGGCATACAGGGCTATGTGGAGAAAAGGGAAGGGGTGACGGGTTCGCTGCAAATTCGGTATGAGTTCTGAAATCAAAGAACATATTACGGTATAAGGCAGGTATCATGGATGGCTATCCGAATCGTCATACATAATTGTCGAAGGCCCGGCAGAACAGGGTGTTCAGCATGGTGGACAACGCTTCTTCTGCTGATGCCGCTCTGCGCGTTGGCGGCCCTGAGTCCTGCCGGAGTGGCCGCCGCTTCGGCGGCGCAGGTTGTGCAAGCCCCCTCCCAGGCCGCGCCTGTGCAAGGCGCGCCGCAGCGCGTCCAGCCGGAGGTGGCCTTTGCCCTCATGGTTGCTGAAGCGGAAAAAGGGAACGCAGGCGCCATGCTGAATCTGGGCAATTTTTATGAGCAGGGTGTCGGCATAGGCCGCAACTACACCAAAGCCATGACATGGTATGAAAAGGCCGCCAAGGCCGGGCAGGCCGAAGGCTACTATAACTTGGGCGTCTGCTACGACATCGGCATGGGCGCGACCGCTGACGCGGCCAAAGCCCTGCAAAACTATCAGCAAGCGGCTGACATGGGCATGGCGCTCGCCATGTACAAGCTCTCGTCCATTTTTATCTCGGGAAGCGGCACGGACAAGGACGCGGCAAAGGGCATCGCCTGGCTGGAAAAGGCCATCAATGCAGGTGTAGCCGCTGCCGCCAATGACCTGGGCGTAGTCTATCTTACCGGGCTGCTGGGCCAAAAAAAAGATGAGAAGAAGGCCTTGTCTCTGTTCATGAAAGCTGCTGATCTTGGAAGCCTTGAAGCTGTGAAGAGCATCGCCGGCATGCACAAAAACGGCATCGGGACCAAAGCCGATCCTGTCGCGGCCTATCGCTGGTACTATAGCGCTAGGCGCGGCGGTTACACAGGGGAAGATGTGATCCGCATGCTTGGCTTGCTGGAAGGCTCGCTGTCCACAGCCCAGGTGCAACAGGCTCAAAAGGATGCTGACGCTTGGCTTGCCGCCCTGGCGACAGCCCTGAACCCACCGAATTCGGTCGCCAAAGAATGACAGGGTGGAAGAGAAAATCAAAAGGTTTGCTTTTTGACGGCAAACCCTTGTTTTCTTTGGCGCGCGATGGGGGATTCGAACCCACGACCTCTGGCTCCGGAGGCCAACGCTCTATCCAACTGAGCTAATCGCGCGCAAAGGAGAGAAAGTGCTTAGCCCTTGTGCTGCGTCGTGTCAAGGTGTACGCTTGCGTCCATTGGGCAAGTCTTGCGTTATTCTGCCACAAGAAGGAGCTTCTCATGCAAATACACTGGTATGGCCATTCCAATATTCAGGTTTCGGACGGCAAGGCCACGGTATGCGTGGATCCTTTTTTCGAAGGCAACTCCACCTGCAAAACCGACTGGAAATCCATCCCCACGCCCGACTTGGTGCTGGTCACCCACGACCACGGCGATCACACGGGTCAGGCGCGGGAAATCTGCCAAGCCACCGGCGCGATGCTCGGCTGCGTGGTAGGCACAGGCGCACGTTTCGCCGATGCAGGGCTGCCCGCTTCCCAGCTCTTTGCGGGTATAGGCTTCAACTTGGGCGGCACGGTGGAACACAAGGGCATACGCGTAACCATGACGCCCGCGCTCCACAGCTCGGACAGCAGCGTGCCTGCGGGATATATCGTGCAGATGCCCTCAGGTTTTACATTCTACCATTCAGGCGACACCTGCGTGTTCGGCGACATGGCCATCTGGGGCGAACTCTATCCGCTTGACCTCGCCCTGCTGCCGGTGGGCGGCTTTTTCACCATGGACGCCCGCCAGGCGGCGTTTGCCTGCAAACTGCTCAAACCCAAGACGCTGATCCCCCTGCACTGGGGCACCTTCCCGCTGCTGGCACCCGGCACGGACGCGCTGAAAACGGAACTTGCCAAACAGGCGCCCGGCTGCCGCCTTGTCAACATCAAGCCCGGCGACACCGCGACCCTGTAATTTATTCGCGCTGCATGCGCTGCAGCAGCTCTTCCCGCTGCCGGCGTTTGGTCGCATCGGCCTCGGCCTTGGCCTTGGCCTCAGCTTCGGCCCTGCGCTCCTGCCGGATTTTTTCCAGGCGCGCCTGCTGGTTTTGTTCCCGTTGATCTTTCGCCTTTGCGATAAATTTGTCCCGCCGTCGCTCAAAGACAAGCGTACTGTACAAAGCCGCGCTGCCGAGCGCGACAACGGTCACAATCAGCACCAGCACCTTCTGGATTTCCAATATCTGCCCGGCCAACATCCCCTGCAGCCAGCCCAGGCCCACCCTGTCGCCAAAATAGACAACGCCGGGCACCAGCAGGAGACAGAGCAACAGACAAATAACCTCCACCCAGAGAAAGGTCTTGCCCATGGTAAGCGCAAATAAGGTGGTGTCGCGGACCATGCGCAGGAATTTCAGACGGTTCTTCAACTGTTGCAGCCGCGCTTCCACATCGCTTGTGGCGGCAAGCGCTTTTTTGTACACCTCGGGTTCCTTAAAATTGGAACCGAAAGCCCAGTTGATGATGCCGGCGCATTCGTTGAATTCCTTGTTGAACACCATAAGCAGCGTCGGGAAGGGGAACCACGACGCCTCATCGCGTATATGCTGCAAAACGGCAAGATCGCGTTTGTAGCGCGCCTGAAGCACTTCTATTTCCTGCTGCGTACTCTCCGCAAAATCTTTTTCCAACTCAGGGCGGATATCGCGCACATACATGCAGGCGACATAATTTTTGACTTCCGCCAAGCTCCGCAAGATGCGCGTGGCATCCCCCAGACGTTGCGCAGTGGGATGATCCGGGGGATACCACGCGTCTATCCGAGCATTCAGATCCTGCAAACGCGTACTTTCCAGAGTAACGCCGTTCGCAAGCCCCATCCAGAGCGGGTACAGGGTAGACAGGATAGGCAGTTGTCCGCGTTCCAGTTCAGGATCGATAAGACAACGGTTAAAATAATCCGGCTGTGCGGCAACAAGGGCGCGAACCTGATCAAACACCTGTTCGCCGAAGCCCAGCTTTACCTTGCATACCAGCAGACGGTAGGACACGTCCGTCCAGGTGGGGATGAGCCGCAGCACATTGCCGTACTGGGCAAAGGCATCGGCATGGCGGCCCTGGATTTCCAGGGTTCGGGCCTGGAGATATTCATTCCATGCCTGAATAAGGGTCGAATGCGTCAATGCGGCCCCCTCCCCGAAACAGACTAGGGCGGCGGCAGGATCCCCCTTGGAAATATGATAAAAACCAAGCAGGGTCCGCAGGCGTCCATCACGCGGGAAACGCTGGACAGCCGCCTGAATTTCCTTCTCAAGCTTGCCCAGCTTATCCGGCAATGTTGTGCTCAGTTGATCCAAGAGTTCCCAGACCGGGCTGGCGTCTCTAGGATGCGGCGCATCCTCAAGGCAACGAGGGTAATCTTTTGACTTGGCAAGCCAAATGCCGGGAACCATGCGCAGTTGAGAAACAGCGTTGATGTCGAAAAGCGCCCGCAAGAGGATCTGTGGGGCGCCTTCGTCCGCAAGTATGGCCCCGTAGCCCGCAACACCCCGTTCCGTCAGCACATGCGCCAGATGGCGCAAGGCCTCGTTAATGCCGTCAAAGGAAAGCGTCATCAGCTTGCGCCAAGGGGCGGCGCGCTCCACAGGCAGACTGTGCGTGGGACATTCCCCGGCGCTGTGCCCGCCGAGCCCGCAGTAAAAACAGCCGCCCTCCTGAGCGGGAATAATCACGCCCGGCATGGTGATGGGGATAGCCTGATAGACATCGGCGTTTTCATCCAGGCTGATATTGCACCAGGTGTCCATGCTCACCTGTTCGCTGGAAAAACGGATGTCAAAAATGGTAAAACCTTCGCCTAACAGGTAGGCATTGCGGTAACTCAGGTAGGGGTAATCAGGGGTCAAGCGATCCCACTGCAAACCAATCTTGCCGACAAGTTCCGCGTTAAAATTCAGACCCTTGCGATCGACGACCGCGCATACGCAGGGCCAGTAATCATGCGCGTCGTCTTTGGCCCGCGTGAACATTCTGAAAAATTCCCGCAGATACTGACGCAACTGGCGCAGATTCTCGATTTGGAGACTGACGGTGTTTTCATGCAGCATATATTTGAGCTTGTGCTGCTTGAGCAGCGTCTCAAATTCGGCATACATGGCGCGCCAGCCCGTCTGGAAACCCTTGTCCAGCGGATTGCCAAGGGGACGCACAATGGCATACCATCCCTGCGATGAGGTATAGGGCAAACGCGAGTCGGCGTTCAGGCTCACCCAAGCGATTTTTGCCATCCCCGATACTACCGTCTTTGCCTCAAGGACGAGGCCGGGTATGCTTTCGCAGTGTTCACGCAACGAGGGGTGCAGCCAGATGTCCAGGTTTTGCGGGACATGGAGCGTTTGATTGCTCAACAGCATGTCCACGGTCAAGCCGATCTCGCGTTTGTTCCCGAGAACAAGCTTGGCGGGAAAGACGGCAATCGCAACCTTGAGGCTGTTGAATTTGGCCCATATGGACAGGCGCGCCAGCGCCAGAAGGATATCGAAGTTAAAGAAAAACCACAGGCTTTGATCGCGATCCGTGATAATGCTCATGCCCCCGTAGTCTTGCAGCGTCTGCGCCACAGCCGGGTCCAGGGCGTCCTGCCAGCATACCCAGGCGGCGAATCCTGCGGAACTCATGCGGCCCTCCTTGCTGGGAGGCACACGCTGCAACATATCGGCAAGCATCGGCATATGAATCAATCCCTGGTAAAAACGGCGCGGTTCGTGCCGCGCGGATGCTCAGGAGCGACCAATGGATATTACCAAAACCCTCGCAGAACTCAAGCAAGAACCCGGATTCACGGAACATGTGGGCATGGTGCTTGTCCACAACGGCGTCGTGCGCGCCTGGTCGCGCGCGAACCATGCCCCTGTGCGTTCCGTGCGCGTACGCCCCGACCGGGAGCGCATGCACGACATTTGCCGGGAAATGGAGCAGCGGCCCGGCATTTTCCGTATCCTGGCTGAAGCCAACGAAGGAGAACTCCAGCCCGGAGACGATCTGCTCTTTCTTGTCGTTGCCGGCGACATCCGGGAAAACGTCAAAAGCGCGTTTGCCGAACTGCTCGACCGCATCAAGGCGGAAGCGGTCATCAAAGAAGAGGTGACGGCATAAGCGCGGAACCTAAAAGAACTTGTCGTACCGACCGTAAAAAACTTTATGCCGCATATTTTGCCATGAACGCGCGTTCCGCCTCCACGGTTCCGATGAGTATCAACTCATCCCCGTCCTGCAACGGCGTAGCGGGATTGGGGGGAATAGACAGTTCCGCGCCGCTGCAGACGGCCACCACATTGCACTGGGTATCACGGCGCAGGTTGCTGTCCAGGAGGCTGACGCCCACAAGCGCCCACGGCGCCTTGATTCGAAAGACATTCAGCCCCTCCGTCAGCGCAAACACGCGCCCCGGCGTCAGGATGTTCGTGATGATGTTCGTGGCCAGCGTGGCGTTGGACAGCACAAGATCAGCCCCGGCGCTGTAAAGAGAAGGCACGTTGCGTTCAAAGGTTGCGCGGCTGATGATCTGCACATCGGGCCGGAGCTTGCGGCAATAAATCGTCAGATAGATATTCAGATCGTCGTCATGGGTGGTGACGATAACCGCATGGGTCGTATCAATGCCGCCCTTTCGCAGTATATCGCGATCGGCGGCGCTGCCCAACACATACTGCTCACCGGCGCCATGCGGGATGCGGGCCGGATTTTTTTCCACAAGCCGGAAAGGAATGCTGCGCGCTTCCAGCGCCTGGGCGACCGCGCTCCCTACCTGGCCGCCGCCGAGAATAAGCATCGCCGTTTCGCTCTTTTCCTGCCCTCTCCCCGCGCTCCTGTCAAAGATGTCCAGACAATCCGCCGTGCCGGCCAGCAGCAGCATGTCCTCCGCCTCGATCTCCATATCCGGCAGGGGAGGCGTATACTCCTTGCCGCGCCATATCCCAACGAGATTTAACGCAAAATGGCTGCGCAGGTTTGTTTCGCGCACACGTTTGCCCACATACGGCGTCCGCAGGGCCGGCGCTTCGGCAATGCACAACTGCTCGAAGCGTCCGATCGTATTGGTATGCATATTGAGCCCGAAGGCGCGCCTGGCCATGGCCTGACCGAGTATCCGCGAGAAATGATAGACGTGGTTGCAGCCCGCGAGACGCAAAATATCCATGGAATCCTCATAGTTCACGCAGCTCAGCAAGGGCACGTCTTTCGAGACCTCGCGCACCTTGGCGGCAATGCTTGTGTTTTTCAAATCGTCATACAGGGTCGCTACCATAGCGGCAGTGTCCACGCGCAGCTTTTCGTATGTCTGGCGGGAATCCAGATCGCCTTCGACCACGGAATAGCCTCTGTCAAAAAGGCTGAGCGCCACTGCGGCGTCTGGGACAAGCAGCGCATAGGGCGTCCCGGACTGGCGCAGCCGTTCCACCAGGCTCATGGCGATGCTGTCAACACCCGCCACGATCACATGTCCGGAAAAGGAGGCGGGCAATGCGCGGGGCACGACTATTTTGATCCGGGCTTCCAGCCAGGGGCCGTATACAAAGCGAATGAAGGTAAAGGGGATGACGAGCATAAACAGGACAATGCCCGAAAGCAGCACGATGATGGTGAATACTCTGCCGAGGTCGCTATGGAATACGATATCGCCAAAGCCCAAGGTCGTCATGACCGTGCAGGCCCAGTACACGCCTGTAACCGAGGAATACTCCTGCCCTTCCGCTTGCATGATGAAGTGGAAACATATGCTGTAGACGGCGATGAGCGCCACCACAAACAGCAACAGACGCAACATGAACAAGGTGTTGCGCTTGCTGCTCTCCAGGCTCATGAAATGGGCCATGTGGGAAGCGAGAAATTTCATGCGTGATCGTCCGACAGCGCGTTGCGCGTTGTGTCCATGCGTCCCAGAAAGTACAGCGCGCCCATGTCTTCACGGAACAGATCGCCGGTAGGATACCAGTCCGCATGGGCGGAGGCGGATATGCGCACTCTGGGGTCCGGACCGTCAAGGTAGCCGGAGAATACGCTCTCGCCCCGCACATAGAGCTGACCCTCGCAGATCCGGCACTCAAGGCCGGGCAGGGCGCGTCCCACGGAACCCGGGCTGCCTTGCACATTCAGGGAAATAACGGGGGAACATTCGGTGACGCCATAGCCTTCGATCAAACGGCCTTCCGGGCAGCGTTCGGCAAAAAGCTCCCGCGTGGCCTGCGTGCAGCTTTCCGCGCCGACCATGACCTGTTTGAAGGGCAAAGGTTCCTGAACTGCTTGCAACATGCCGTGCAGAAAACCCGGCGTCCCCACGAACATCGAGGTCTTGTAGGCGACTGCGGCCCTGGCCAAGGCCGGAGCGTTGGCGGGATCCGCTATGCACACGCTCGGCACGCCGCAAACCAGCGGCAGCAGCATGTTGCTCAGAAAACCCAGAGAATGGAAGCTCGGCAGGCAGCATAACAGGCTCATCCGCTTGAGGTGCAACGGTTCGCCCATGCATACGGATAAAAGCGCCCGCAAGTTGCTCATCAAGTTGCGGTGCGTCAGGGGCACGGCCTTGGGCAAGCCCTCGGAACCGGAGGTGAACAAAATCACCGCCGCAGCATTCAAATCGCCGAACCAGTCAAAGCCGAATATGGAGGCAAACGCCTTACGTCCCAGGCGGCTCGTATCCACATCCTCCAGATAGACCGCCTCGGCGCCCGGCGGCATGCCGCGTCCGTACATGCGCCTGCTGGTCAGCACATGCGTCACGCCCGTCTGACGGGCGCAGTGCTCAAGCCGGGCGGCGTCCATGCTGTAGTTCAGCATGACCGGCGTTCTGCCTGCGCCCAAGCAGCCGGCGAAAGCCGCCATGGCTGCCGCTCCCGCAGGCAGTGCTATGCCAAGCCTGCGACAGGGCAGATCGTGCAGCAGGATCGAAACCGCTTTGGCGTAGCCCATAAGCGCGCTCCGCGGGTAGTGCGCCCCCAGGGTCAGATCCGTCACGTCGCCCCGCCGGGAGAAAAGCTCGTGGATGGGCGCAAGTGGAGGAATGCGTATGGGCGCGGCGTCCACTTCGGCCAGGGCGGGCAGGGAAGCCGGGCGTGTTTTGTTGAGCAGCAGCAGGGCCACGTCCGCCACAGTGCCCAGTTCCACCGGAGCGGGCGCATAGCCGCAAGCGGCTTCGATCCGCAGGATCACCTGCACCATGGTCAGACTGTCAATACCAAGATCCTCCAGCAGCCGCGTCTCACCGCCCATGCCGGGCGCGGCGCCGTAGGGCGCAAGCAGGTCCAGGGCCTGGGCCGTATCCACATCCGGGGGGGCTTCGTCGGACGCGCTGACTACGGGCAGACGCACAGGCGTTATGCCCGGCACCACCGGCACCAAAACGGCGTTTTGATTCCCCGCGCGAAACCAGGCGGAAATGATGGCGTTTATCCGATCCACGCTTACGCAGTCCGCCGCGCTCGGCGTATGGCGGCGCAGCATCAGACGCACGCGGCGGCGCGGCAAAAAAGGCCCGAAACACAAAAAAGGCGGCAACAGCTTGAGCAGCGTAGACACAACATCCATGTGTTCGTCCGCATCCAGGTAGCGGGAAAAGCGGCTGCCCCACAAACCCTCTGTACGCACCAGGATCAATTCCGGGCGTTCCAGCCCCCTCTGTTCCATCGCCTTCATAATGCGCCAGACGCCGCTTTTGCCTTTGAGCACATCGTAGCCGTCGCGCTGCAGGCGGCCGCCGGGCCACATGAGCACGCTACGTCCCTGAGCGAGACCGTCCGCCGCTTGATTCACGACCTGTTCCACCGCAGCCGGGTCTCCTCCCTGGCTCAAATCCGGCACGATAATGGGATCACAACGCTTCGCCACATGCCGAAAGCGATTGAAGACCTGTTCATCCATCACAGGCCGTGGATGCAGATGCGCGAAATGCGCATACACAATAAGCGGATCAATCAACGCGGGATGATTGGCAAGAATGAGATACGGCCCTCCATCCTGGGGGATGGGATCCCCGTAGGGGGTGATAAAGTACCGGCGCCCCAGCAGGAAGGAAAGCCAGCGTATCGCGCGGGAGGCAGGCGCAAGCAGGAGCGGATCGGACGGCGTATCCTGTGAAAGTTCCGGCGTGCGAGAAACAGGAGGCATAGGGTGTCCTAATTCAATCTCGTTCGGTTCGGGCAACCGGCACACGCAGACTCAAGAATGCGTCAGTCAAAAACATGGTAACACATGGCAGGCTCAAGCAGCAGGCCGTTGTGTTCCATCTGCTGCAACGCCGTTTTCATGGACTTGGCCCGGGCGGCATGCGTCATGAACACCAGCGGCACAGCGCGCCGGTCCTCCGCTTTCTGGATGGCTTGGGCGATACTGATGCCTTCAGCGGCCATGGCGCCGGCGAGATCGCGCAAAACGCCGGGCGTGTCACGCACCATAACCCGCACATAATACCGCCTCACCGCCTCGGCCGGCGGCGTGATGCACGCTGTGGGAGGAAGCTGGCGCGTAAAGCCGGTATTGTTCGGCGCAACGCCGCGCGCCAGGGTGAGCAGGTCGCCTACAATGGCGCTGGCGGTCGGCATGGATCCCGCGCCCTTGCCGTGGAAGAAAAGGGATCCCACCGCATTGCCTTCCAGCCAGATGGCGTTGAACGCTCCACTCACCTGGGCCAGTAAGGCGGATTTGCGGATAAGCGTGGGAAATACCCCCGCCTGCAGGCAGCCGTCTTCTGACCGCACCGTGCCAAGCAGCTTGATGTGGTAGCCGAATTCGCGCGCAAAGCCGATATCCAATTGATCAATGCCGCGTATGCCCTGGATGGACAGGGCCGTATACGGATATTCCACTCCGTAGGCCAGACGGATGAGAATTACCAGCTTGTGCGCCGCGTCCTGGCCGTCGATATCCAGGGAGGGATCCGCCTCGGCAAAACCCAATTCCTGCGCTTGCGCGAGCGCGGTGAAGAAATCCAAACCCTCGGCTTCCATTTTGCTGAGGATGTAGTTGCTGGTGCCGTTCAGGATGCCGGAAAGCGACACGATACGGTTGGCGGCAAGACTTTCCTTCACGGCCTGCACGATGGGAATGCCGCCCGCGACGCTGGCTTCGTACAACAGCGATACGCCGCGTTCCGCCGCTTTCTCCAGCAACGGCAGCCCGGCTTCGGCCAGCAGCGCCTTGTTGGCGGTCACCACATGCTTGCCGTTCTCCAAAGCGCGCAAGATGAAGGCGCCGGGGAAGTCGATGCCGCCCATCAGCTCAATCACAACGTCAAGATCCGGGTTATCCGCGAGCTGCGCCGGATCGTCCGTCACCTTGAGTCCTCCCGGCACAGGCAGTCCTTCGAGTCTGTGCGGATTGCGCTCCAAGACGTGGGTCAGCGCGATGTCACGCCCGCTGCGCACACGCAGCCAGTCCGCATTCTCCCCAAGCAGCCGCACAACACCGGAACCAACGGTGCCGCAGCCCGCCAGTCCAACCCTCAGGACATCCGTCTTATTCCCCATCGCCTTGCTCCGCAGTATCCACACCTCCCGACAGAGCCTTGCGAATACCTTTGACCGCCTGTTTGGTGCGGTGTTCATTCTCAATAAGCGCAAAACGCACATGGTCGTCGCCATAGGAACCGAAGCCCAAGCCCGGCGAAACCGCCACATGCCCCTCGGTAAGCAAGAGTTTGGAAAAGGCGACGGAACCCATTTTGCGGAATTCTTCCGGCAACTTGGCCCACACGAACATGGTGGCCCTCGGCGGCGGCACGTCCCAGCCGATGCGCCGTAATCCGTCAATGAGCGCATCACGGCGCTTTCTATAGACTTCGCAAATCTCGCGCACACAATCGTCCGGGCCGTTCAGCGCCACCGTTGCGGCTATCTGGATGGGCTGGAAGATGCCGTAGTCGAGATAGCTCTTGATGCGCGTCAGCGCCTTGATCAGATCACGGTTTCCCGCGCAGAAGCCCATACGCCAGCCCGGCATGGAATAGCTTTTCGACAAGGTGTAAAACTCCACGCCCACGTCCTTGGCGCCCGGCACCTGTAAAAAGCTCGGCGCTCTGTAGCCGTCAAAGCACAAATCCGCATACGCCAAGTCATGGATGACCCAGACCTTGTGTTCCTTGGCATAATCCACAACCTTGCTGAAGAATTCGAAGCTGGTGACTTCGGTGGTGGGATTGTGCGGATAGCTGATGAACAGCATGGTGGGACGCGGCCAGGTCTGTCGCGTGGCGGTCGTAAGATCTTCAAAGAAATCGCGATCCGGCCCGATGGGAATGCTGCGCACATCCGCCCCGGCGATAATCGGGGCATAGGTGTGGATGGGATAGGTGGGATCCGGCGCAAACACCACGTCGCCGGGCGAAAGCGCGGCCAGGGCGAGGTGGGCGAGCCCTTCCTTGGATCCCATGGTCACAACGGCTTCACTTTCCGGATCGACATAGACGTCGAACATCCGCGCATACCAGTCACAGATGGCCCTGCGCAGGTTCGGTATGCCGCGCGATACGGAATAACGGTGGTTGATCGGCTTTTGGGCCGCTTCCACAAGTTTGTCCACAATATGTGGGGGGGTGGGAAGGTCCGGGTTCCCCATCCCCATGTCTACGATATCGATATTCTGGCGGCGCAACTGCGTTTTCAACTCCGTGACCGTTGCGAAAACATAGGGCGGCAGACGTTGCATGCGTGGAAAATCACTGTTCATACCACTTCGACCTTACGTTATATGGGGGCTTGTACTCTGCATCCAAACATCTTATCTATTCAACCATTGTTCTGTAAAGTGGAATCCGCGCATATGCTTTTACATAGACATCCTTTTCTCATCTTCCTCATCGGCGCGCGCGCCAGCGGGAAAAGCACCCTGGGCCGCCTGCTGGCCGACGACCTGCAACTCGCGTTTATGGATACCGATCAGCATATCCGTGCCGCCGATGGTCTGGAGGTGGAGGAGCGTGTAGCCCGGAGCGGCTGGCCCGCGTTTCGCGCCCTGGAAAGCGCAGCCCTGCGGGAGTGCGCGCGTCCGCGCACGGTGGTCGCCACAGGCGGCGGCATGGTGCTGGACCCGCGCAACTGCGAATATATGCGCGCTACAGGCTTGGTCATTTTTTTAGATGTCCCGGCGCGGGTTCTGGCATCGCGTCTTACGGAAGATCCCCGGGCAGCGCAACGCCCCAGCCTGACCGGCCTGCCGCCTGCCGAAGAAATCGCGCGGGTGCTGGACGAACGCGTTTCCATCTACCGCGCTGCGGCACACCATATCATCAATGCGGTACGGCCTCTTCCCGAACTTGTGCGGGATCTTGCGAATTGTATCAGCCAAAGCGGGAGGATACCCTCATGACAGGCAGCACCTTCGGTTCGCTTTTTCGTCTGACCAGCTTCGGCGAATCTCACGGTCCCGGCGTCGGCGGCGTGGTGGACGGCTGTCCGGCCGGCCTGGATCTTTGCGAGGCCGACATCCAGAAAGAACTCGACCTGCGCCGTCCCGGCAGCGCGAAACTCGCGGGCACGGCCCGAAAGGAATCCGATGCCGTGCGTCTGCTTTCCGGCGTATACGGGGGCAAAACCACCGGCGCCCCTATTGCCTTTTATATCGCCAACGAAGACCAGCGTCCCGCCGACTACAACGAACTGGCCCGCCTGTTTCGTCCCGGACATGGGGACTTTGCCTATCAGGCCAAATACGGGCTGCGCGATCCGCGCGGCGGCGGCCGCTCCTCCGGCCGCGAAACAGCCGCCCGCGTCGCGGGCGGCGCCATCGCCCAGCGGCTGCTGGCGAGCAAAAGCGTCAGCGTCCATGCCTGTACGCTGGAAATAGGCGGCATTGCCTGTGAATGTATCGACATCACCACGGCGTGGCTGCGGCCCTATTTCGCGGGCGATGAACGCATCATCCTCGCCTGGGAGGATCGCATCAAAACCGTGCGCGCGATGGGCGACAGCCTTGGCGGCATCGTGCGGATAGAAGCGCACGGCGTACCCCTTGGCCTTGGCGAGCCCGTATTCGGCAAACTTGATGCCCTGCTCGCCGCCGCGCTCATGTCCGTAGGCGCCGTCAAAGGCGTGGAAGTCGGCTCCGGCTTCACGGCGGCGCGCATGCTCGGCAGCGAACACAACGACGCCCTCTTGCCCGGCGGACGCTTTGCCTCCAACAACGCGGGCGGCGTGCTCGGCGGCATCTCCAGCGGGCAGAACATCCTCTTGCGCGCGTCCGTCAAACCCATCCCCTCCATCGCCCGTGAACAAAAAACCGTTGACATCGAAGGCAATCCCGCCACAATCACCGTGGGCGGCAGACACGACATCTGCGCCATCCCGCGCATTGTGCCCGTGCTTAAGGCCATGACCGCCCTGGTGCTGGCCGACATGATGCTGCAACAGCGGCGCATGGAGAAAACGTGAGCCTGAAACATCCCGGCCTGCTTGACGAGGTTGACCTTGTCGGCAACCTGGAGCGCGTTGTCTTCCACAATGAAGACAACGGCTACACGGTGCTGCGCCTCTTGCCCGAGGGCAAAAAGGACACGGTGGCGGTCGTGGGGCATATGGCCCGCCCCAACGCCGGGGCCGCGCTGCGCATCCGGGGCGCATGGCGCAATGATCCGCGCTGGGGCCGCCAGATCCACATGGAATCCTACGAGGAGGTGTTGCCCGCGACCACCGAGGGCATCCGCATGTACCTTGCTTCCGGGCTGATCAAGGGGGTGCGCAAGTCCCTGGCGGACCGCATCGTGAAGCGCTTCGGGGCGGACACCCTGCGCATTCTGGATAAGGAGCCGGAGCGTCTGCGCGAGGTGTCAGGCGTGGGTAAGAAGAACCTGGCGCGCATCATCCAGGCCTGGCAGGAACACCAGGGCATGCGCGAGCTGATGTTTTTTCTCCAGCCGCACGGCGTCAGCGCCGCATACGGCGTGCGCATTTACCGCCATTACGGGCAGGAGGCGCTGGAGGTGGTGCGCGAGAATCCCTACCGCCTGGCCATGGACATCCACGGCATCGGCTTTCTGACCGCGGACGCCGTGGCGTCCAAGCTCGGCTTCGCCAAGGAACACCCCCTGCGCGCCCAGGCGGGGCTGCTCTATGTTCTGCGCCAGGCGAGCGACGAGGGGCATGTCTATTTCCCGCGCAAGGCGTTGATCGAGCTGGCGGGCAGACAACTCGACATCGACCCGGAACTGTTGAACGAAGCCATTGACGAACTCGTGGGGGAGGAACGTCTTATCTCGGAGGATCTGGACGGCACGGAAGGCATTTTCCTCAGCCGTTTCCACCACTGCGAAAGCAGGATCGCCTATTACCTGACGCGTATTCTGCGTTCGCCCAAGTCCGCGCATTTGCCGAACCCGGACAAACTGGTCGCCAAGATAGTAGAAAACACGCCGCTGGACTTGGCCCCGGAGCAGGTAGAGGCCATCCGCTGCGCTGCCGCATCCAAAATCATGGTGCTCACGGGCGGTCCAGGCACGGGGAAGACCACTATCATCAACGCCGTCATCCGGCTTTTCGCGGAGTCGCGCTGCCGTATCCTGCTGGCCGCGCCCACCGGGCGCGCCGCCAAGCGCATGGCCGAAAGCGCGGGCCGCGAGGCCAAGACCATCCACCGCCTGCTGGAGTACAGCCCCCGCGAGGACGGCTTCGCCCGCAACGAGAACAATCCGCTGGCCTGCGGCCTGCTCGTGGTGGACGAGGCGTCGATGATGGACACCCTGCTTGCCTATCATCTGCTCAAGGCTGTGCCCCTCGGGGCCACCCTCATCCTGGTGGGGGACGTGAACCAGTTGCCCTCCGTCGGTCCCGGCAACGTGCTGCGCGACATCATAGCGTCCAAGTCGGTTCCGCTTGTCGAACTGCGCGAGGTGTTCCGCCAGGCCGCGGCCAGCGACATCATCATGTACGCCCACGCCATCAACAAGGGGGAAATTCCCGCGCTGGAAAACCCGCGCGGGGGCATGTCCGCCGACTTCTATTTCTTCCGCGAGAACGATCCGGAACGCGTTGCGCATCTGATTGTGGATCTCGTCAAACATCGTATCCCGGACAAGTTCGGCTTTGATCCCTTACGCGAGATCCAGGTACTCACCCCCATGCACAAAGGAGCTGCGGGGGCCGCGAACCTGAATGCCATGCTGCAACAGGCGCTCAACCCCCAGAACCAGGGCCTGCAACGGGGAGAACGGCGCTTCTGCAGAGGCGACAAAGTCATGCAGATACGCAACAACTACGAAAAAGACGTGTACAACGGGGATATAGGCCGCATCCTCCTGGCCGACCCGGAAGACAAAAGCCTGACCGTTGCCTTTGATGAGCGCAACGTCCCCTACGCCTGGGAAGAACTGGATGAGCTGGCGCCCGCCTATGCCATTTCCGTGCATAAGTCACAGGGATCGGAATACCCCGCCGTGGTCTTGCCGTTGCTTGTGCAGCATTATGTGCTCTTGCAGCGCAACCTGCTCTATACCGGAATAACGCGGGGGAAACGGCTCGTGGTGCTGGTGGGCGAGCACAAGGCCTTCGCCATGGCCGTGCGGAACAACAAGACGGTCAAGCGCTACACTTGGCTGGATCGCCGGCTGGGCGGCCACGCCGCTGCCGGTCTTCCACCCGGCTGATCATCGGTAGCGATTGCTCTGTATATACGCTCTGAGCTTGATATCTTCTCTTTGGATATGTTGTATCCACCATCTCACCAGAAAGCTATTTATTTCATTACTCAGTGCGACAGATTCCCCGGCGTCTTTAAACTGATGCACAAGCTCGTCTATCTTTACCTTAAAGTCCTCATGTATCATTCTGTGTTGTTCGTATTCCGGATAGTTGTACTGAATCTGCAAAGCCTCTTCGTCTATAAAATGCTGGACGCCATAGTCAAGCAGAAAATGCAGCGTTTCTTCTACTTTTTCCGTACTGCCTCCTTCCTCGCACGTCCTGATAAGATTATTCAGCATGTCAAATATTTTTTGATGCTGCATATCTATCAGCGTGTCTCCTAATAAAAAGCTTTCGCGCCACACAACGCCATGCTCTCCAGCAGACATATTGTTGCTATGGGCGATTTCAGCAGGCTGTGTTAAATATTTATGCAGTTCCGCAAATAACGCATTCAAATCAATCGGCTTTCCAACATGACCGTTCATGCCGGCCTCAAGACACTTGTCAATATCCCCTTTAAACACGTTCGCGGTCATGGCTATAATCGGCACAGTTTCGGCGTTTGGCGCGTCAAGCGCCCGGATATGGCGCGTAGCCTCATAGCCGTCCATTACAGGCATTTGTACATCCATAAAAATCATTTCGTATTTATTAGGCGCTTCCGTGAACATGCGGACGGCTTCAACGCCATTTGCAGCACAATCTATTGTCAAAGCAGTTGGTTCAAGCAGCGTCAGCACAATCTCCCTGTTGACTTCCACATCCTCAACAAGCAGTATGCGGCGTCCCTGAAAGATGCCGCTCATATCTATCATGTCTGCTTTTTCCTGTTCCGGCGCCAACAAACCAAGATATTCACTGATTATATCGTGTATTGTTGATGGGAATAAGGGCTTTTGTACAAATCTGTCAGCGCCTGCTTCTTTCGCTTCCATGGCAATCAAGGAGCTGTCAGCGGATGACATCAAAATCACAACGGGATTTCCTTGAGCATATGTCCTTTGCCGCAATGTTTTTGTCAATGTAATACCGTTGATGTCAGGCATCTTCCAATCAATAAAATAGATATTATAGTCGCCGCCCTGCTCAACGAGCCGTAATGCGTCCTGAGCACTTTCAGCGAGGTCGCATGAAGCGCCAAGCCCTTCCACAATATGTTTAAAATCTTCTAAGACAAAGGCATCATTATCAACAGCCAGAATACGTACATTTTTCCAATTAACCTGTTCGGAATATATAGGATGTTGCTTGACTCCACGTTGCATTTGCACGGTAAAGACAAACGTAGCGCCTTTTCCGATTTCGGATGTAATCTTTATTTCGCCACCCATCATTTCCACGATATTTTTGGAAATAGCAAGCCCAAGACCTGTTCCGCCGAATTCCCGTGAGATAGTGCTTTCAGCCTGCTGGAAAGATTGGAATAACCTGTCTTGTTGCTCCGGGCTTATGCCGATCCCTGAATCTTTAACAGATACCCTGATTGTGCAGATGCCGTTTTCTTCGCCTAAAAAATCTGCCTTAAGCCTGACAGCGCCTCTTGCCGGGGTGAATTTGACCGCATTTCCCAAAAGGTTTGTTATAATCTGCGCCAAGCGCTGTTCGTCACCAATTAAATATTGCGGAATAGCTTTATCAATATATGCGGTAAGCTTCTGTTCTTTTTCGCCAACGCGGAAATTAATGACATCAACGACCAGTTGCAGCATTCTTTCAAAATGAAATTCTGCCGTCGTAAGTTCAAATTTGCCGGCTTCAATCTTTGACAGATCTAAAATATCGTTGATAATGCCGAGGAGATGTTTTGACGCATCCTCAATTTTTGCGAAACAATACATCATACGTTCCATGTTGGCAGCCGACTTTCCTATGCGCGTCATGCCGATTATGGCGTTCATAGGAGTACGTATTTCATGGCTCATTTTCGCCAGATATGCTGATTTGGATTGGTTGGCTGTCGCGGCGATTTGCGCTGCGTTTTCGAGATCGTACTGGAGGTTGATTATCTGCATCTGGTGGCGGATTCTGTGCTGCACAACCGCCGCGTCAAAAGGCTTACGTATATAATCCACAGCGCCGATGGCCCACCCTGCGCTCTCATTGCCGTATGCGCTGATCCCCGTAATGAAGATAACAGGGATTGCTTTTGTTGCTTCCAGCCTTTTCAGTTCAGTAAGAACCTCAAAGCCGTTCATATCGGGCATGATGACGTCCAGTAAAATAAGATCCGGCAACGATTTTTCCGCTCTTTTCAAGCCGGAAACCCCATCTTTCGCCGTATAAATTTGATATTCCGACTGCAGAATGTCAATTAAGCCCATAAGGCTTGACGTGTCATCATCCACAATGAGTATGCTGTTTTTTTTCGGTTGAGACATGACTCACATCCTTATCTTCATCTTCAGTTCCGCAAGCGTTTTCAATGCTTTCTCGAATTCCATATCCTCCATCAAGGCTATCAATTCTTCGCTGCCCGGCAGCAAGCGCAGGCTGTCGATACAATGCAGGCACTTCGGGTTGCCGACCTCCAGCAGGGGTTCCAATGTTGCAAAGAGCTCCCGGACTTGTTCCGCATCAAGAGCTTCGGTCTGGGGCGCGGGTTGCGAAGAAACCGGGCTGTCCGCCAGCGGCGCAAGGTTTTCAAGAACCGTGTTCAGCTCTGTTTCCAGAAGGCGCATAAGCGCCGGAACCGCCGGGCTTATGCCGTCTTTCAACAGATCCTCCATGTGTTCGGCGGCTTTTTGCAGAGCGGTCATGCCAAGCTGACCCGCGTTGCTCTTTAAGGTATGCGCCAGCCTGTGAGCCAGTTTTACATCGCCCGCGTTGACGGCTTCCGAAAATTCTTTGGACAGGGTTCGGTTATGTTTTACGAAATTGTTTATAAGTTTTTGTCGCAGTTCGCTTTCGGCGCGGGCTTGTTGGCTGCTGTTCACAGGCTGCCATCCGGCGGGCGTGAAATACTTCATCAAGCAGCGCCACAGCTCCTGCGAGGTGAACGGCTTGCCCACATAGTCCGTCATGCCGCTCATTCTGTAAAGCTCCCTGTCGCTGACCATGACGTTCGCCGTCAAGGCTACTATGGGAACATGTATGTCAAAACTGAGGATTTCCGCGGACGCATCAAGCCCGTCCATAACGGGCATGTGTATATCCATGAAAATCAAGTCAAATTGCTTCTCACCTGTTTGCATGCGCTCCCGCACCCTCTCCACCCCGATTTTGCCGTTTTCGGCCACAACAGTTTTGAGTCCTACTCTGGCAAGATGCTCGGAAATGACCTGCTGATTCATGGCATTGTCCTCACAGAGCAGAACCTCGCCCTCGAAAACGGGCTTTTCCATGCCATCGAGCGCTACTTGCTTTTCAAGCAGGTTTGCCGCGTCCTCATCCACCGTATCGAAGGTCAACTCGAAGCTGAACTTGCTGCCGATTCCGGGCGCGCTCTCCACCGCAATGCTCCCGCCCATCATCTCCACAAGATTCTTCGCTATGGGAAGCCCAAGCCCTGTGCCGCCGTATTTGCGCGTCGTGCTGGATTCCGCCTGCATGAACGGATTGAATATTTGCTCTATCTGCTCGGGCGTCATGCCTATGCCGCTGTCCTTGACTTCAAAATATATGGTGGCGGTGTGCTCTCCCATATTTTTTATGGCTGCCCGGACTTTGACCATGCCGCTGTTCGTAAATTTTACAGCGTTGGCGAGGATGTTCACAAGCACCTGACGCAATCTTGTGGGGTCTCCCAGCGGCACTTTGCCTACGGACGGCTCCGCGTAGAAGTGCAGCGCAAGACCCTTTTCAAAGGCTTTTTGCATAATCATTGACCGGCAGTTGGCGAACAGCTCCTGCAGGTCAATGGGGATGTTTTCCAACACGACTTTACCTGACTCGATTTTGGAAATATCCAGAATATCGTTTATGATTTGCAGCAACCATGCGGAATTTTCCTGAATTTTGTTCAGATAGTCTCTGGTTTTTGGAGAAACCGCATCGTCCAGAGCCAAGTCGGAAAAGCCCATAATGCTGTTCATCGGCGTCCTGATTTCGTGGCTCATATGGGCAAGAAAGTCTGATTTGGCGCGGTTGGCCGCTTCCGCTTCAGCAGTGCGCTCGTGGACCAGGACTTCCAGCTTTTTTCCTTCATGGCGTGTTTTTTGGAACAACACAAGCAGGAGCGTAAGCACACATACAAGCAGGACGGTCGCGCCTATCAGCCATGGACGCTGCGCCAGCGTGATTTTTCTTTTATAGTCATAGGTCTTGTGCGCCCACTGTTCCACAATGCTCTTTACGTCGATGAGAAAAAGCGCCTTGCTGAAAATGGAGCACAGGACGGCTTGGTCTTTATTAAATCCGAAGTACGACTCCGAGGCGCGGCCAAAGACAAGATTGACCTTGTAGCCCGGGTATTCATAGTAGTTCGTTATGGCAAGCAACTGGCGCTGGTTCGATGCCGTCATGTCAACCTCGCCGCGCTCCAGAGCCTCAAAGGCCGCGTCGAGACTCTCATACTCCACGGCATTCGGGTGATTCGGATACCAGTTCCGGAACATCTCGGTGTACGCCATGTTGCTTGGCATGCCTACCCTGACGTTCAGCACTCCGTGGGGAGTGACATTCGGGGTCTCTGATTTGGACAGAAGCGCATAGTAATCCGTCATGATCGGAATCTTCGGCCACAAAAAGCCCTTTATTTGCCGCTCCTTCGTGGGGATGAGTTCGGTTACCAAATACGCTTCGCCGCTTTCCAGCAAGCGCAGTAAATCCGCCCATTCCGTGTGAGGTCCGTTTATGAGCCTGAAGGACAGTCCGGTCAGTTCCGTCACCTTGTCCAGCACGTCATAGAAGATGCCCTGCCACTGCTTTTCATATTTATTGTAAAAGCTTATCGGATAATTGAAGTATTCCCCCGCAAAGGGAATGACAGGGTGGTCGCGTATATACGCGCGTTCTTCCTCGTTAAGCAACATAGAGAGCTTGTGCTTCCGGTACGTTCGCTCCCCGATCTGGTACAGTTCCGCCAGATAGTCGGTCCCCCCCTTTTGCAGCGCTTTCTGCACGATGGAGATGACAGGCAGCAATTTCGGGTTGGCGGTCGCCAGGGAAACCGGGTTGTCCAAGAGCGGGAAAAAATCGATGGAAACCACATCGCCGTAAGCATCGAAAGCGGCCTCCGTAACACCTTCATCAAGAAAAGCGTCTACTTGTCCGCTTTTGAGCAGCGCGTATGCCGATGCCGTATCATTAACATAGACGGCTTCAAAATCATCATATACCTGTGAGGAGACGATGTAATCGTAGAGGCCGGCCCCCTGATGCATGGCAAAACGCAATGGGCGCATTGCCGCGATTCTCGAAAGGGGCTGGCTGTCCGCAAGCATGAAGTACTTCAACGCGCGCTGGGCGATGGCGTCGGTCATAGAGTAGGTCTGACGGAGATCTTCGGTAATCGTCAGTTCTCCTGTAAAATCGATCGCGCCGCTTCCGAGCCCGGAAAGCAAAGCGCCCCATTCGTACAAAGCGGGCTTAAAAGGAATGCCGAACAAGGTCGTCAGCCATTGGCAGAACAGGGCGGCATAGCCGCGTATTTCACCGCTTTCCGCATCCCGGAACGCCTCGGTGGAGGGATGCATGCCGTATACAAAGGAACCGACCTGTTCCCTGAGCTTCTCAACGGCCCGGATGTCGTCGTCCGTTATGCCGGGAATGTCCCGCAACGAGGCATATGCCGGCAATGCACGCCGCTGTTGCACACCCGCTTTGGCATAGCCCGAAACCATCAGCGGCAGGAGCAAGACGACAAGCGCCGCGCATGCCCTTTGTCTGATTGTTCTCATACGCGATTCTCAATTCCTGTTAACGCCCTTGCACACGATTTTCCGCGAAAATACGCCCGATCTTCTTCTGTTATTTCATGATTCCGCCATCGCCCCGGCCCCTGTCCGCATCCTTTGCTTCCATCTTGCAAGCGCTGCCAAGGCTTTTTCAAACTCCATATCCTCCAGCAATGCTATCAGTTCTTCGCTTCCCGGCAGCAAGCGCAGGCTGTCGATACAATGCAGGCACTCCGGGTTGCCGTCCTCCAGCAGGGGTTCCAAGGTTGCAAAGAGCTCCCGGACTTGTTCCGCATCAAGAGCTTTGGCCTGGGGCGCGGGTTGCGGAGAAACCGGGCTGT
>Ga0123357_10001663_pt1 | contig 23892 bp, 21 predicted proteins | sample TergutEmb28metaG_FD_89873 | JGI IMG/M metagenome (GOLD analysis project Ga0123357, IMG submission 89873) | Embiratermes neotenicus P4 segment gut microbial communities from Petit-Saut dam, French Guiana - Emb289 P4 | ecosystem: Host-associated > Arthropoda: Insects > Digestive system > Gut ... | reverse complement strand
TTTTATGTTATATAGAACAGAAGATATGTCTGTTTTTATGGAGGCCTGCAATTTCAAGATTTAAATGCCCAAAAAATTCCGGCCAGCAGGGGACTACGGCCTTTTAAAAGCCAGTACTTTAAAAGTTAATGAGCTAAATTGGACTCTTTGCTCACATTCAAGAAACAGTTTCAGAGCATATCTGGCTCCAACAAAGCAGCCTTCAGCAGGACATCACTGTAATAATTTAAATAGAGAACTTCATCAAAAGGAAATGTGCATAAACTTTTCTGAAATATGAATGCACTGGCAGACCTTGCAGATGAAAGCAGTATATCCCCTGATATTTTAGTAAGTATTTACCAGTTTATATGGGATTAACCAGCACCTGCATTGTTTTATCATTCATTACTTTGCTTTCCTGCTTCCTTGTACATGGACCAGGATAGTGCAGTCAGTACAGAGACTGGCACTGCCCACTAAGGTTTACAGAAGTCCTCTCCATACTGACTTCTACCTAATCTTTGAACCTAAACATCCAGATTATGTTAAAAGAAGATCTGTTCAGTGCCAATAGAGCATTGACACTACCACACACCAAAGTGTATAACGAAACTGACAAATTTCAATGCACTCTACAGCTCAATGGGTACTCCCTACACTTCATACATTCAGTTCTTAATGATTCTGTGGGAAGAAGTTATCTGAAAATGAGGCAAAGACTCATGATTCAATGTTTATATCCCATGCAAAGTTCAAAAGATCGGCCAGTTATCTGAACAAAACACAAACACAAGTTCACTTGTGAAAAGCAGACTGAAAATGAATCTGCAACTCCCTGCAAATTTAGAAAGACTGCTCGTTGTGTGTCTCTGGTAACATAGGCACAATTTCAGCATTCCTACTTCCCAGGATAGGTGGTGATCTGAACTGGATTCTTCACGACAACGCTTGAGTCTTGTTACAACATAGGAATAGATATATGAACCAGACTGTTACAACACAGCACAGCGCGGTAAATTGTCAAATGTAGGCACATGCTACACAGCAATAATTTCAACTGGAGGCATGACCAAGTACACACACAAAACAGTTAACATAATCTGCAATCCATGAAAAGTGAGATTAATCAAAAATTTCAGAAATAACCAAAATTTGTTACTGACTAAGCCTGAAAGGATAAGAAGAGGCACTCTTTAGAGTCAATTCTTATTTTACCACTTCCAATACCATACTGCATAAGACAAAGCACCATTAAAAAGATCTGATGGGAAAAATATTATTTAGCACTTAGTACTCCACTCACCTGTATGCTTTTTTCTGTTCATGAAGATATTTTGTATTTGCTAACCTATCCTGACATACAGCATACATCTGAGCAAGCCTTGCTTTGTCCTGATAGGCCAAGAGTCCCCGCAAAAGATCCAGAACACTTTCTTTTACAAATGCATCCACGTCTGGAGTATTTGACTTCTCTAGGGAGCGATCAAACAACTCGTGGCAGAGTTCAGGGCTGGCAACTTGTATGTAAACCTATAACCAGAAAACAATGCATGCATGGGAAATAAACAGAGAATTGCAAAGTATGCTCCACTAACAAGATACATGTACATTCACTTTCACTGACTGCAAGAGGACATAATGCAGTATCAGGTGACACAAAAAAGACCAATATTAAACTTTCTAGAAAAACTGAAACCTATTTTCAAATAAATAAGAAATCCAAAACACCTTTGCAATTAGCCTGAAAATGAACAACATAGCAGTACCTTAATGGTCTCATAAGCAGCAAGCCGTTGGCCCTCTTCATCTGTGCCACTTGGCTTAGAAGTATAAAGATTGAATAGAATAGGCAAGTAGTTCTTGGCAAATCGAGCCATCTCCTTCACATTATCCTCATTGGCTGCTTCTTGGCTGCTTGTTATCAGTTTGCGTAAGGCTGACATCACATCCAGTCGCAGTTCTTTGTACTCTCCAATTGCTGTTCCCAGTACTTTCGCAATAACCTTCCACAAACAAAAACACAGAATGCTGACATGTGAAATGTCGGAACTAAGACACACAATGCCGAAAATCATGGGGGAATATTTTACACAAGTAACAAACAGGAAGTAGTTCATCAGCTAAATGGGCTATGACTAAGTCTCATGCTGGGACTGGTTAAAGCATAGTATGATGTAATACCAAATTAAGAAAGCTGTAAGTATTCTACTCGGGAAACCTTCTTTTGGAACAGTAACAACAAATTTCAGAAAAAATTACAAGAAATTTAAACAGTTTGTATATGAGAATTGAGGAATAAAAGTGCAGACCGGGGGGGAAAAAAAAACAACCAAAAATAAATGAGAGGATAAGGGAATAGAACTGAAGAGCTCTCATTTATATGATCAGTAGTACAATAATACAAGGCATGCAATGTGCATATAACAAAACACTGAGGCACATTCATGCAACCATGGTTGCAGTGGAAAAACAATAAGAATTACATATTCTGAGTGTGTGTTTATACCCTTAGTTACCCAGCATGCAAAGTGCACGCAACGTATTGTCATCTGTGGCCTGGTTGTCTCTATGTTGTCCACATTACCTCATAAATGGCACGATTTTTGGAAAAAGTGATTCAACATAAAATGTGTGTTTTGATTTCCTCTGCAACTTTTGTCTGAAACATTTCTCATTCTAAGAACTGATGGAGTTTTGATCAAAAATGTATATTGTTCTTCATGCAAAGTACCCATTATTTTTGTCAGATTTTAATGAAATCTTCATTTTCTTGACAATTTTAAAAAAATACTCAAATATCAACTTCGTAAAAATCCATACAGAGGGAACCAAGTTGTTCCATGTGAACAGACAGACATGATGAAGCTCATAATTGCTTTGTGCAATTTTGTGAACGCACCTAAAAAACAAAAATACTAACTTCAGAAATAAGCAATACAGCCTGCCCCTGCCCACCCAACAAAAGATTTAAAATAACATAAAAAAACTGTTAAGTTGTTGACATTGTTACAATCTATGACTGTGAAACAACAGCAACAGCAGCAACAACATGTTGTTACACTACTGAAATTATTGAAAACTGTGAATGTGGAACAGAGTATTAGGCCTAAAGAACTTTTTTTTTTAATGTATTTATTTCTGGTTCATTTAAATAGTAGACTGTACATACCTTGAAGTTATCCTTCAGATCAGTGGGGTTGTTACAGAAGCATGGAAGCAGGGCCCAAATCTGAGACTGCAGAAGTTTGTAACTGTGGGCTCCAGCTTTATCAGCCTCATCCTCCAGCGAAATACTTCGCTTCCTATAAAGTAATTCAAGCAAAATTTCATACTTAAACACACAAAGAAAATTAAACTTCAAGCCCACCTGTGCAGTATTTTGGACCACCACTAAACCATGTGCACAATTTTTGGTGTTCTTTCAGTGTGGCACCTTGGAAAATTACAGACCGCTACCAGAGTGTCAATATATATGTGGGCATCAAATGAACTTTAACATTTTTCTGGTGGAGGTGTCTGTTTCCCATACATATATTTTCATACACAAGAGCTTGTACCTGTCACAGAATCAGCTAAATAGCTTTATAAGGGGCAACAATAATTCATCTTGAATCTTGTTACTCCAAACATCTTGTGGTGATGAAATTTGGAGAAAGTTGCGTGAATGTTTAAGTAAGCATGACATAAGTTACATAACACATTTATACTATGGTGGAAAATAACTTTATATAGTGTCAAATACTAGAACCGTCTATGGGTTTTGATTTCCGAACAGGACTTGCAAGCCAACAATTATCTAGAACATAAAACAAACATCTGGTGAGCAATCAGACAGGAATCTTCAATGGTCAGATAGACTATGTATGCAGCATGCATGTCTCTAATTTAATCAAGCAAGAAAGAGATGTATAGACACATGCAATTCAATACTAAGATTCTGAGAAACAAATGTTATTTCTTTTGAAACCTTAGTAAACATATGACCAAAAAAGACCAAAATTAAATCTACTTAAAAGTGCTTAACCCCCGTTCCCCAAACATCAACCATAGCTGACACAAAGTGTGCATTTAAAGTGCCAGTCCACTACAAGTCAGACACCAACTACATGTAAAGAAATCAAAGCACTTTAAATTCTCGTCACATCAGAGCACCCCAAGCATTTAAGCCCGATGTGAAAGGGTTATCACAAAATTTCATCAAATGTCATATACCAAAAGCAAGCAATTACATGTAAAGATATACAGTTTTGCAGGTGAAATGATATCTGTACTCTTACCTACAGACAGTTGCCAAAGGAAGTAAGTAACTAAGAAAGAACTTCAGCTGTGAACTACACACATTTTCTCGCAGCACAGGCAGCAACCAGCTGCGTTTGAATTCATAGTCAGTCTCTGCTCCTGTTATCTGTCACAAAGCAAAAATCTTAAGTTATACATTACTGAATTATTGTACCTGACATTCATGATAGGACTGCTAACACTCCACTGCAAATTTTCTTTCCCATGTCACTGCTAACACCAGTTTCTTATACAAAATGGCAATCCCCAATAAGAAATTATACAAATTTAAATCAGTCATTTCTTCAGATGTAATAAATTAAACACTTGTAATAACACCAACCAATAAATTTCTCATACCTGCAGAGGAATGGCATTCAATACAGTCTCAGGCCCCATTGTGCGAATGGCTGTGCCCACAGCAAACTCCAGTTCATTTACATTTGAAAACTTGTACGAGTCTCGCAGCTCAGCCATCAGTTTGAGGCAAGACATCATGAAGCTACTGCATGATGCACCTGCCACCTATACAAAAGTCCAACATGAACATCTTTCAATTGCAGAATAAATGGTCACTTGAACCTCATGAAAGGAGATACTATTCGAGAGTTTTCTTTATAAAAACAGATGAGACAGAACTGGCTGACCACAATAACACAGGTCAGTCCACCACAATGTTGCTCCATGTCTGTCTAGACATTCATCTTGTATTTGTACCTGCTTTTTCAACATCTTAATAATTACAACAACCTACAAAAAATGAGGATAGAATTAGTTTCGTTACCATAGTTAAAAAAATCACATATTTTTTCTGATTATAGTATGGTCATTATAAATGTTTGTTGATCCTTGTCAGCTGACCATTAAAAAAGCACACTGAGGCTTTTGGATATTCGGTCATGCCAAAACTACATATTAGATGAAGGTCACAAAACCTAAGAAGCAGAATATTAAAAAATATATTCAGGGTCAGAGCAAATAGGAACACATACTGTACTAAATTCTGACAAAAGTAAATGTGATTGAAATAAAAATGGGAAATTGTGACAGGAGATCATATATGCCACTGTGTCTTCTCACAGGCCAAAGTGGTGTAAAATCACTAAAAACTCTACTGGGTAATTAGGTTCCAGTACCTGCTGAGGTTGGAATGACGTTTTGACACATCTTTGATAAAATTAGTACACTAAAATCAATCTGTTCAATATTATGTACCCAATCTTTGGTCTGTATCTATCACACAGAATGGCAGTGAATTGTGCCACAGGGTGAAGTACTTTACCTGGAACCACACAGCCAGAAGATGCAACACATGACACCACGCAGAGTGATACTGATAGGTGAGGCCATTTTCAATAACACCAAATAACTTTCCGAGGGTCTGATAATAAACCTTGACTAGTTCAGCAGAACAGGCTGGCGCAACACAATCTTCAGTAACAGCCTTCAGAGTTAATGTGGCAGTGCTCATGACCTCTGCCTTGTCAGACAGCCACAGCTGCGTGCCAGCAGAGAAGAGTCGAGGTAAATGTGCAAAACACAGTGACAGATCCAACCTGCACCACAAATAGTAAAATTACAGGAAGGAAATTGTATCCACTGTAAAATAAGGTTATGTAAATAGAAAAATCCTGAGAACTGATTCCAACTTAGAATTTGAAGACTGAAAAGAACACTATAAAGCTGTCCAAGTAATTGACTGATTACAATTGGGTTTGGGACTGAAATTTCACTGGTCCCGTTGCACCTAGGCCTTGAATAACGGGCCCTTTACGCCCCATATCAATTTATGGGAGCCCTGTTACTTTGTTAAAGTTCCAGATGACCCCAAGCTTATACTCTCAATGTCCTCTGGCTCCAACTGTCCAAGTAAACTTCATTATGTTTATCTTCTTGCACTTTCCTTCATCTATGTAAATAAGCTAGAAGATATTGTATATTAACCCTTTGATGCCAGAATTAAATCCCTCCGAGCAATTCTGCCTGCTGGAATTTTTTACTGGGGCTTTTAAATTTTAATGCTTACTCTTAGGGGGGAAAAAAAAGCATATCTCATAGACTTTTCCTTAAAATTTAATGAAATAAAATTTTGCACTGTGCATATGACTTGGTTAATCCGGGAAAAAATTTTTACGTATTTTTATAATAAATTTAGGCCCGTGAATCACATGTATTATATAAAATGTGGTGTAAGCAGTTCATTACTCACGTAATTCTGGCCGCTGCATAAGGTCTGTGGCACCTTGGATCACTGTTTTTTCATGACACACAGTATTCACAAAGAGGGCGATATATTACAAATTTACTTTTGTGAATAGGAGTGAACAAAATTCCTCCAAACTTTGACACACTGTTTGCGATGTCTTTAGAAGTCATTCGGCTATTTAAAGGACTCACTGCACGACGTCTTTAGAAGTAATTCAGCATTAAAGGGTTAATATACGTACAAATCAGCAATGTGTTTCAACATGAATGCAATCACCACAACAGAAAGAAAAATATTTATTACAAGCACTTCCTGTGTTGCTGTTCCATACATACAAAAAATGTTAACAGTACTTGCATATTACATTCCAATAACTATCATTCACACAATATCAGGGCCCAAGCCCAATTTCATATGGCACTAGTCCTGTTCAACCCCCAGAAGTCTGAAATGACCTCCATCTTCGTATCAATATGTAACTAAAAAATATTAGCGGAGTGATCTTGAATGCAAATACACTCACATATCAAATAATAACCTGATCATTTATACTAGAGTTATTGCAACATAAGTTAATGTTATGCTACAGTATTTTCAAACACTCTGCTAGTGAGTACTAGCATTCACTTTAAAAGAATGAGAAATGGACTCAGCCTGTACAACAGTTACCTAGCAAGATTGATGTAGGCCTCTTGTAAGACAGCAAGCCATGCCAGAGTTGGCTGGGTGTCACTAGGAGCTGGCTGATAATCAAACAACGCTGCTATCAGCTGAGCATTACGCTGCGGTGGCAGTGATGAAGAAGGAGGATGTGATACAAACAGACCATGCAGAGCCTGCATGCAGCATGATGTGACCAGAATGTTACCAAGGGTCATCACCTTTAGAACACTCTCACATGCAGCCTGCAAGAAACACAGCAATTATGATCAACTCTTCGATCACTTTAATACACCATTCTAACACACACTGACAAAACACGTATTAACCAGCAAGTTGGCGAAAGACAATTTAAGCAGTAAAATGTTAATTCTACAACAAAATTTGTTATAAACATTACAATTTACATTCTAGATTGTGCTCTCTACTGATCCTTACTCAACAGCACATGACACGACTTTATACTCTTCAGGTTATGAATTTGTTAAAAGGAAATGTAATGTTTCCCAAACATTTAGAGGAAACCATTCTGTAATCTACATAAGATGGGGTGATCTTATGGCCAGAGGCAATGTTGGGGGTCCAAAAGACCAGCAATCTATTGTAACGGTGCCTCACGATGCACCAGCTGCCAATGTGTTGTCACAGCACCTATTAGAAAAGTCTGCACCTTTGGTTACTATTTTTCAAGGACAATCTGCATAGTATGGAGGCATCAGGAACCTTGGAGTACACAGTGATGATGAGCTACAGAGTGTTGTGAGCAAGAAGCAGCAAAGATATCATGAAGTGAACATGCAAAGTGAAGAGTGCAATTAGAGACATACTGTGAATAAAAGGGTGCAAAAAAAACAGAGGAACTACAGATTTGTTCTATAGATAGTAAAGAACAGTACTAGGACCTTGAGGTCCTGAGAATTGAGGCATCAGACACAGCAGTCATTCATGTATATAAATTCTTTTATTTTGAATTAGCAAATCTCTCAAACTGTATACTGTAGTGCTAATAAACCCTACTAATTAATCCTAAATGAGACAAACATATATGTCACACTATTTTTACAAACAGACTACAGATGTAGGTGTACCTTCAGCTGCTGTTTTGGAAATGTGGCAACGACTTCCTTTAGCAGGCCAACAGCATGCAATGTGGTGGTGGATGCCCCACTCTCAATCTGCTGGATCAAATATTTAGCTACATGCGGGGCAGCTGGATGATGTTCTGGGGCACCTTCACTCATCAACATTCTGCTGCCCTTCAGAACTACACACACAGCATGCTGCGCTGCCTTGCGCACCTAGCACAGACCACAATTTCAGATAATGTAAAGAAAAGTACTGACTGGAGTATGTGCCAGACCAACAGTAAAGCCCAACAAAACCCTACCAATTCTACAATGCTAAGTCCACTAAACATAACTCAGTATCCTCCCTCCAGTGCTTTAATCACATACGGATAAAGTTTCCAGTCCAAACGTGTGGAAGGCTTTCCCATTTTCAGTACTCACGTTTGCTGTATATCCAAAACATACTAATTGCTTTAACTTCATTAGTCTGATCATCTGAATTCCAAAGTTCCCTGCACAATTATGCCATGTCAAAGGGACAAAAGTTTAGAGAAATTTCAGTTCCCATGTTTGGTGTATTTCCTCTCTATCTTTCCTGCAAATTGTATGTTGAAGACTGCACATTATGTTTGTTCTTACAGGTCCAACAACTTATAGGAGGCCTGCCAATATATGTTAACGAATAATAAATGCACATCAAATATACACAATTCTATCTCTCCCTCTCTCTTTCTTCACACACACACAGAAACTAGGAGCATGCATGAGCAGAGACGTTAGAAAAAATCTCTATGCAGTATCACCTTTGGTTTGGAGTGTGTTGTGAAAGTTAGGATGGAGTCAAACACCTGCACTGTTGAAGAATTGGACCACACAGCAACCTCCTGCACTTGCAGCAACACAGACAGACAACCAATCAGCTGCAAGCAGAGAATGCTCTCATAGCACAGTATTATGGCACAACACCACAATTATTACAAACTTTAGATCCTAACATACTCCTCAAACCAATGATAAATTCTTCTTCTTAAACAGGGCTTAATACAGGATTTCACATTTATTTTACATGAATACAACAATTTTCAGTCAGAGAAAATTAAATATGTACTACCTGACTGCAACATACATCAAATGCTACATATTTTCATTAATTTTCATCATGATATTTCATTTTCAAAAGAAGCACCATCACAATGCACTGGTGTTCCCCCAGTCACTTACCGATCTCAGAAGAGCATTGTTGTCTGACTCAGCATACTTTCCAAGATAAGTGACAAATGTTTTTGCCATTTCAGAGTATTTAAGTTTCAGTACTTCACATGGCACTTTCTTAATGCCCATACCAAGCAACATGACAACAGCAGTCACAGATTCTTCTGATTCACAAACATCCAGGGTTGTCAACTGTAAATGAGCCATCATAACAAACATGTGACACTTGGATCAATGTTTTAAGTTTGATTATGACAATGTGTAATGTAAGAGGTGATTACCAATGTTTTGGACATACTTTATGCCTCGATTTTCAAAGCAGATGAGATCCAGGCAGCTAATTCCTGTCTCACTAGAACTCTTTGCAAACACTTTGATGAAATTTCATATTGAGGCCCCACATGGAAGTACAAGCTCAAAATTTTATTTCCAAATTATGTAGGTTACTCAGGGACACTTCACTTAACCTTACACCTAACAAAAGTTATACCCATGATGCAGTGAGAAGCTCAAAACACCTAGCATCAAGTTAAGTTGATGGCATTTAATGACCTCCCTTACACTGCTCTCATTTAAATTCTGGTCACCTGAAGCTCCAATTCAGAATTTAATTTCAGAATCAACATATTACTGATCTTGATAATTGCAAAACAAAAATATCTTCAAGGAAAAGGTCATAAGCCAATGACATGCCAGTAGGAAACTTCATGAAAAGTACCTCCCTACACTGCTGCTTACAAGAATGCCACTGTACATCACAGAAACAAAAGAATGGCACAAAACAGCAATGTCACATTCAACTTATTGTTATGATGTGCAAGTTACATCGAGCACTGTGTTTTACTTCAAAAACAAAATAATCTAGCCTATATCAAAACTTCCCATGCTGCTAAAGTATACACAAATTCCAAATTATTGTTTGTTTGTTTATAAAAAAAACTTCATATTTGGGTTTTCTCATTCATGTCAATCCAGAACAGTAAAACTGCAACTCCTGATATCCGGAATCACTAAAAAAAAAAAAAATTAAATAGGAGCAACGTAAATGAATGGCTGATTGCAGAATATACTGCATATGATATAGTGACACAGAAAGGTACTTACAGAATAAATTAGAATTGAGAGGAAAGAAAAAATATCAAGGACAGAATATACTGCACATAAAATGGAGAGAGTTAACCTATATTACTCACTTCTTATGTTACGATACAATACCCACCTGCAGAAGTGTTGAATACTCCTGTACATTACTTCATTCTTGCACTATACAGTATTCTACATATTTTGTTGACACAAATTCTTATGTTCAAAAATGACACAAACTGTCCATCAGACCCATTAAATATGTATGATCAAAGTGACATAGCACAGCAGAACCACCAAAACTGTGGAAGGGGTCTAATTCCTAGAAGAAACCACTCCTTGCTACTTCATCCACACCAGCTTTTGTTCTAACCAAGCCTCAAATAGATTCGAAAGAGAGGAGTGTATAGTTGAAAGCTCACTTCCATCTAATGTCTAGGTAAAGAACAGATACAGATTTATTTCCACCTCCCCTTTATGGCCGCATGGCATGATGCTTAGGCACAGGGAAAACTTGACACCATTTGTCCAAAACTCAATTCAATACACTCCAATCAGTGCTACAAATTAATACTGTTTTTATGCAGACCGACATCATCGTCGTCAATAAATGTGTGTGTATGTGTGCCACTCATTATCAACTAAGAAATGCCCTTGGAGTCTATGCCACCTTTGTCCTCTTTGATTCCTTATGAACAATAATACAAACAGTGTATCTGTGCCACCATTGTAATGGGTCCCTCCTACCACAACATGGCACATCCGCAGGTTGCAAATGAAGGATAAGGTCTCCAGATTGTGAGTTTGGTGAGGTCCCAATGACTCCTCACCATAAAGAAACATTTCACAAAGCCTCTGACTTGAACCAATCCTTTGGAAATTCATAGGCAATGGAAAATGGATATGAAATTTGGAAAGCGAAAGTGATGAGCCTGTATAGGCCAGGGGCACTGAAAGCAGTGGCCAAAAAAACACGTTTAGTAGAAGTACAGAATTTAGGATGGAACAAGAGCGCAAGAATATATGTCCGTCTACGGAGAAAGAAATTACGTGGATCAGTGTTTGTAACAAGCCAGAAAATTTTGACCGCCACTGTACAATGGGGAAAAGTGGAGTTTAAATTTACTTAAAAACTTCATGCTTCCAGCTTGTATCTTTATAAATACGCCTTTTATGTCTTTCTAAAGCTAGATGGACTATGTGATGAAAGAACCTTTCTCTTTGAAATTGTAAAGTAGGTAGTTCATTTTCTTGCAAGTGTCCCACACTAAAGAACAGGAAATATCTTTGAATTCCAAGAGAGAAGGCAGGATGAAAACCATATTTCTGAAACTCACAACTGACCCAGAACCTGAAAAGGTAGTTGAAGGGACTAAATATAGAGTGCTTTGGGAGGAATGTGCCATATCTGAACATGTTTCTTGGATACATTTACATTATCATAACCAAACACAGCCATATCCACAGCCGAATGGTTACAGAGAAAATTACGAGACAAAAATACGTCTTCAGGCTGTTCCACATGCTGTACCTGTTTAACACACTGTACAGGTCCAACTTTCAGCTGATAGCCAAGCCAAGCCATGCAGAGGCAATGTGCTATGTAAAGTACTCTCCACCCTAAGAACGATTTTTATGTAACAAGTGCAAGTTTCTCTTACATACTTACTGTCCTTATGTCATGCAAATGTTAATTAGATGGGAACTACAAGTGTAAAGTAACAGGAACTAGAAACTCCTCCTCATTTTAATATGTATTTAGTAAACAATACAGGTAAAACAGTTCTAATTCTGTCCAACATCTCACAACTGTTTCCATAACCATTCAACTTTTGAAGCAGATATTGTTGGTAATATCAATGTAACTGAACCCATGAAACACTCTTCTGAGTAAGTCAAATGACTCCTAAAACAACCTGTAGAATTACACCCCATTATAGTACAAAAACATGGCTCAAAGTACTAAACAGTGAAATACAAGAATACAACATAAATTAAATTTCTGATATTTATAAGACATCTGATGTGGTAAGAAAAACGGATGGATGAAGCAGGTATCAGTAATCATCATTTCACTGGTGCAACATTTCCCAAATTTTTTGCATTGGCAAGCCCCTAAAATAATTGTTCATGTCCTGAGGAACACCTGCCTATGAAAACAAAAACAAAATAATGAAGCAGTTGTCACTGCATGGAAATTACTCCAGTATTGCCAACTGCCAAACAAAAATTCTTGCAATATTTCAAGGTACACTCAAATTAGTTACACATTTATTCCGCCCTTTCTCGTGGAACCCATTTTGGGAAACAATGCACTTGTGGAATCAGAAAACATTTCACTAAATAGGTATTTAACAAAAAGGATCACTTCTGTTATTTTTCCTGCAGCAAGCTACATATAAATCCACAGAGACCAGCATATGGATCATTAGCCAGTGAGCACTACAATTAAAGATCGGCTTATGGCTGCTTAGGACAATAAGAGTAAAAAAAGTAGCTTCATGAGGTCTTCCTGCTTCAAATTCAGTCTTGTGTGATTTAACAAAGCTGTTTCAACTGCACAGTTTAAATGACATCTGAGATTGGTACAGATTTGAATAGAAAATTTCCCGTTAAAATTAAGGGCATGTGAATTTCATAAAGGGACCAAAATTATATAATTCAATACAGTTCACACTGTAAATATACCAATCATAGTAAATAAAATGATAGTGCTAGCCAAAAAACCACTTCTTAAATATACCACTTGCGCATATGAGAGTGCTAATGCTAACTTTAAGAAATGGAACAGAAACTCAAATTAGACATTACTACTGAACTACACTCACCAGGGCACCCAAGTATTCAACAGTGGTCTCTTTGCCTCCACTGGTTTTAATGACCTCAGTAACAGCAGCCAAAACAGCCAACATCTCCTTGTGCAGTGCTGAACTTGGGCAGAACCCCTTCAGTAACCTGTTCATTACAAGGTGTTCCTTTATTTCTCTCATTTTTAAGCCATAAAATCTTAATGTGTTGTAAAAGTAAAGACTTTTCCAAATCCATACTACATATATGAACATAGAATCAAAATATTTTTGATGCAGTACCAACACACCCATCCATCCACTTGTTCAGTATCATCTAACAAGGAATTAACAGATTTTCAGCTGTTCGAGAAACAAAGCCCAAAGATTCACCACCAACTGCTTAACAAGTAATGCAAGCTTACAATTAATACTTCACTCATTAGATACGTGTCATTCAAAGTGTTACGGAAGCAGTTATGACTACAATACAATTCTAATGTTGAAAAGGCAGTTGGAAACACACATTCTTATAACTGGAATTTAACAGCCCTTCACCATAAAATACGACCTATCCCCCAACCCTTGGTACTGATTTGATTATATGTGATGAATTACGTTATGAATGGACAGGGCCCTCGTTTACTTACCGGTTGAAGGACACATTGGAACACTCAGTCCAATCACTAGCAAATGTCTGAAATGTTTTGAAAGTTCCTCCAAAAGTTTCATCTCCATCATCATCTTGTGATTCCTCAGATCTGCTTCTACCTCCTCCCAAGAATGCATTGTGTTTCTTCAATGCTTCTGATGTCAGAGTTCCTTCACCTATTAGGTACAATAAATTAAACACCACAGTGAGTAGTTTGCATATAAAACAAGTGTCTCCGATCACTGAAGCCGAAGTCTACCATAATTGGCCACAATCCACACACAAAATTACGAAAGACCACCACATCGGGTGCTGTTCGTCAGACTGGTGGTATATGATCCCAGAATCATGAAGGACAGTTGGAGTCAATTACACCCACTACAAAAATTTAACTCAGTGCTGTTCACGTTGATAACACAAACACCTCCAAAACAATCACAGCCTATTCACTTCTGACAAATGGACGTGAAATGTGAATTTTCACACATTATAAAAATCTTGAAACTGGATCAACTGAAAAACATCCTTATGCAGTTGGCAGAAGCATAAGAAATCATTTATGAACATGCTAACTACCGAAACCCGTGGTTAAACTTAACAAATTAAAGACCTTCGTAACGTAAATACAGTTTTAGTCTACAACTTCCACAGCGTGCGCAATTCATCAGATGTTAACTAGACGGTGCACTTACCAGGGTGTTCCTGAAAGAATTTGGATATTGCCACGTTTCTATGTCTTTTGATTTCCGGATTTGAACTCGAACTGTGGCCTTTCTTCCATCTTTTCCCTTTTCCTTTCGTTCTGTGGCGAAAATTAACCATAATTGTCCACCTATGCTTACATGCACAAAACGAACTCCACTACACACACCACCACGTGCCACCATGCACAGAGTAGGATCGACCACCGATTATTTCCGCACACTCTGTGGGGCCACAGATTACATAGTGATGTTACTTCCATGTTGTCCACGTCTCATATCGCAGTTGCGCGCAGGTTTTTTTTTTTTTGGTAACGAATGTAATTGATCTGTGTTAGGAATCAACATTAGTTCTAGCGGTGGAATATGGTTTGATCCGTTGGTCAATGTGTCAGGGTACCCTACACATTACAACCACACTATCCACAGTAACTGTAATCTTTATCCTTTCGGTCTGCATGGGTATTTGGAAGGCGGACTTTTCACCTTTGTTGACCCTAATGACGTGACTGAATTTGATAGGCATGGGACAGTGGGAAAGAAAATTGCGACGTAATAGGAAGAGGTGTGCAGCGTCTGAATCACGTTGAAATTATCCGCGGTTTGTGTAATCGGATACCAAGGTATTTGTCAAACGCAGGGCTGTAATACAATATTCGTTCCAGTTCTCACATTTTTCTCGGGCACTATTTGAAGAATGTGGGAAGTTTAAAGTAAACTTTTTTTTTAACACAGTCGTAAAGTGTCACGGTTCTGGCCTAGAAATATTGTACTCTATAAATCTGGGTTGAGAAGGAAAATATACATTGCCAGGAATTACGCAATTAAAAATAAAATAAAAAACCGCGGATAGAAAATGTATTTGAAATAATGTAGTAGTACCGAAAAATCGTAGGCTGCAGTTTCCTATAGTTTACGTAAATAAAATGTAAATTTGGAAACAGTACTTTTGGCCCGTTTTCCATATAGATTTTTGTATTCTTAATATATGTATAAGCATGCCAATAACACAATACGTAGGTTTCGAACCAAAGGCCGATTTTCACGCAACGCGGTATGAATACTGTTCCGTCGAAAGCGATTAAGGTTTTATAATTTAACAACCGCCTACAATACTAATCTGACAGTCACGCCTACTTATGTTGTGGGACACTACTTATTGCACTCAGTGTTATATTCCGTAATTTTGTAAGGTGGTGAGACTGTGACAAGGGTATTGTAATTTGTAGATGGAATAATAAGCATACGTATGGCATTTGTATTGTACTAAGGATTTAAACGTGTAGCACTTTTCACTAAACTTTTATTTTTAATATGAAGATTTCTGTAAAATCTTTGTATGTGGCACATTTCAGAGACTGGAGGTCTGCATCAGTAGTGTTTATAAAATGCTATTCCTGTACTTTTGGAATGGTCAGATGATTATCTTAAATGTAATTTGGTAGCAGTAACTAACTCCGTGGAGTACAGTCATTTGTGAAAAGCTAATAATTCCTGTTATAGTCAAAAGAGCTTATCATGGATTAAGGAGTAATTGGACCATCCTCCCTCCCATATTTTGTTAAGTCCTATTTTAAGAGCATGAGCCCATCTATGCTTAGGTCTTTCAAAACCAAAATTTTATATTCATTTCTTGTGTCTTGATTGCATGGTACATGTCCTACTATCTTCCTAATTGGTAGAATACAAATTATGAAACTCATTATGAAGCTTTCACTGACATCCTATCACTTCCTCAGACTTGTGTCTAAATTTATTTCTTGGCACCCATCATTAAAAATTATGTAAACACATATCAGGGCAGAAGATTCAGAACTGTTCTCCAATTTTAGTCTGGTTTTAATTTCTTCATGCTTTCAATTTAACAAAGTTTATGAATTTAATGCCTAAATTATTATTATTGCAGATGGTGTTAACGCTTTATCATTGTCCTCCCAGCTACCCATCAAGAGCAGCATTTATGGTTGCACGTGCAGTTGGTGTTGATGTAACAGTAAAAACTATTAATTTGTTTGAGGATGACCATTTGAGTCCAGAATTTACTAAAGTAAGTTAAACCTTTTCTGTGTATATGCAGCAGGTCTATTTCACAAATATATGTGTGAGGTTTCTATTTGTGGCCTAGCCACATTATAATAATTCAACCTAAAGTAACAGATTTTGGTTCAATTTAGTAAATACAGACTGAATACAATATTCAGTAATTAGATGAATGTACATTGCATATATTTTCTTCATACAAAATTTTGTTTAAAGGTAAATGTGTAGACTTAGCAAATGTAAACTCTATATGTGTACACTGCTTATCTTATTAGAACAGGTAAACTGCAATGCAGTGGAATCTATATTAAGTATATTTAGACTCTGTCATTGAAAATGTGTGGGGAATAGAGCAGTAAGTCCATGCTTTCTGAACTTTGGCACTGGATGGAGGTGAATGGTTATTTGCATGCCCCATTCGTAAGCACATTACTACAGAAACCATAATTATGAGTTTGGAAGAAGTGATTTCATCTTCAAGAGAGATGAATGAGGCAGTTGCCTGGGATATGTCTGGGAAGTGACTTTCCTACCATGTTGGTGATAATGTTTAATAACTTAAATGTTTATTATCTAACTGAAGAAACACAAGACATTAATGTATAGAAACAAAGGATTTGGACATTGTTTGCAGTTGCCTCACAACTGCAGATTTCAAATTATTCACATATTATGTTGCTGTTATTTTGTTTCTCAGTCTACTTTTTCTATTATTTACAGATGAATCCCCAGCATACGGTGCCTACTCTGACAGATGATGAATTTGTCTTATGGGATAGGTAAAAGTCATTTCTTAGTGCAATGAATTCAGATCCATTATTGGCATGTCAACCCTTCGTGCAGATTTATGGATCAGAATCAAAATTTGTTCTCTTTGTCCCACAGATAACTATTTTGCTGTTGATTTTTAGATGCAAATAAGCACCTATTTTTTTTGTACCATGCTGTAATCCCACTCTTTTTATGTGCCTGTACTTCGCAGGGTTGCCCCAAGAATAAACACAAAAAAATACTATGAACATCCCAGAACATTCTAGAATGTCTGGGCAGCTTTATGTAGAAGTGGTGCATCAAAATTGCTTGACAACTTGAACAGGCCATATGACATGATATTCAAGGAGTTGGGGGGGGAGCAGCAGTTCACCATCAGGTTTCCTGCAAAGAAAAGAAACTCCAACCAGCGAAAGTGACCCAGATGTAAAATAACATTAAAAGTGGATAAAAAGTGAATTAAAGTGCTTTAATTTTTTTATTTTCATTACTTCATGATTATAAAGGGTATAAACGGGATTTAAGCATAAGAAGAAACATAAAAGTACATTAACAGAAACACTAAAAACACTGACACATTGTTTTGGGTGGCAGTTAATTATTTGTGGGTTTTCGTTTTTTGTGGGGTCTAGTAACCTAACCCCTGCAAAAAGTGAGGGTGACTGTAATCTTCTGGAATATGACACTGTGTAATCTGGTAGCTGGTTACAACATCCAAAAGGGACATGCAGCCTATATCTCACAGTTAGAAGTCAGCCAAGATGGAAGATGGGCAAGTTATGCAAGAGAGGTCAGGGTAATAGGTGGGCAGTGACGTCCAGGAATGGGGAACAAGAGGTAGGTTTCTGGGCAGGCCACTGGGGACCACAGACACTGAATGAGGGAACAGTTATTGTTAATTTATTAAACAAATCATAAAGAAGAACAAAGAAACTCTTATTAGAAACTAGCCATGCAGGAAAAATAGGTATGTTTATCTTGTTTTACTAGAATACAAGACAAGATTACCGATCAAGAATAAGTAATAAATCTCTGAAAATGTAGCAACTATGTGGAACTATATAAATCAGAATTATATCTGTAATCAAATTAAGAGGAGATCCAAACACATACCTACTATTATAAACACTTTTTGTGCCAGCTGAAAACATAAAAAATGCAACACATTTTTTTGTGGTGGTGTATTTTGAGGTACTTATCATCTGGGTTGTGATGCCTTGTACTCTTATCACTGGATGCATCCATTCTGGGGGCATGTGCTGCCTCATCTTCAATGTCAAAGTGGATAAGATATTCTGCAGTTCATATAGTCATGATGTGATGTGTTGTAATATGTTCACTGCCCCTGATCTCAAGGGACATCATGTATATTGATTGTACACCTCATGGGGGATGATGTATATGCTTGGTGTTTTGAGCTCCAGATCTTTCTTCACACACCTGTAAAAGCTGGAGATTTTGGGGGGTCAAGATAAAGACCAGTGGAGGCTCTTGTGAACACAGTAATAAAACTTTTATGTTGCATAGAGTGCAATAAATTTCTTGAATGTCTGAGCAACTGTCAGCTTTCCAAGAGGACCTTTGTTACACAGAGTTTAGTGAACCCCGATATCCTGTTGTCCATGATGGCAGACACTTCTCAACAGCTATGATAAAAAAAGGCACCCATTTTCTGGACACATTTACGTTCACCCTCATGAATCTACCGTGGGCCGGGTAGCATAGTTGGTATAGTGACTGGCTACGGGCTGGATGGTCCGGGGATCAAATCCTGATGGGGGCGAGATTTTCCACACCTGTCCAGACTGGCTATGGGGCTCACCCAGCCTCCTGTACAATGGGTACTTGGTCTTTCCCCGGGGTGAAGAGCGGCCAGGGCATGGCGCTGACCCCTCACTCCTGTCTAGTGCCATGGTCAGGAAAGAGTAGAGCTATACCTCTACTCCCCCTATGGGCCGTATGGCCTGTACAGATCCTTAGTGCCTGTACAAGGATGAACCTTACCTTACCCTTCATGAATCTACTGTGATAGAATTTTGTAGATGTGTAAGAACACATGGCATGCTGTACAGATCATAACTGAGACAGCTGTAAATGTGCCTTTCTCTTCAATTGTACCAAACTTTTATCTTAAATATGGTGAACCCTGCTGATAAAATTCTGCAACCATTAATGTTGTTGAATTTTTTTAAGTCATGCAATTGCCAGTTACTTGGTGCGCAGCTACGCATCAGATGATTCCTTATACCCACAAGATCCAAAGCAGAAAGCAATAGTTGACCAGCGGATGTACTTCAACGCAGGAATACTCTTTCCAAGGCTCAGAGAAATATGTGTGAGTATTAATGTGGCTAGTTGCTTCAATCCTGATTCCTCCAGATTTCTCAGTATTTTTCTGTGTAATGTACCACTTGTGTAAGAATCAAACTTTCTCTTGTAGAATTTGTGGCACTGTGAATGGCTAACAGCCATATGATGTGTCAATGTTGGACATATATGTAAACAGGAGGATAGTAATGCTATGTTGGATTCAGTTCATAATCCTAACAAAAAAAAATCCAAACTCCAGGTTACTGAAACTCCTGCCCCTCTGTTTTGAGAGCATCTGCAGTTTTTTGAGTTAACAGTGTCAAGATAATAGACCCCCCCCCCAAACCCCACCACCACCGCCGCCACCGTCGCTACTAAATACCAAGAATTTTTTTGTAATAGGTTTCAGTATTGTGGGGGGGTAGAACAGCAGTAGACGAGAACCAAAAAGCAAGTCTTCATGAGGCCCTGGCATACCTTGACATATTTCTGGAGGGCAGTCCATGGGTAGCTGGTAGCAACATGACCATTGCAGATTTTGCCTGTGTGGCACCTGTGTCCTCAATGGTGGTAAGTTCATACAGTTGCTATTTGGGTATTGTTTACGGTAGGGAAGAGAAGCAGTAACAGAAGCCTGAACAGAACTGCATGACGACTATGATTTGTACTCATCTACGAATATCAGCAAGGTGATAAAAACTAAAAAAAAGTGATATTGGTGAGGCTTCCAGAATGCAGGGTGAGCAGTATGTAAACAGTTTTAGTCAGAAAACCTGAAGGGATGAAATCACTTGTAAGACTCAAACATGGCATGCCATTGAGGACATGTTTACAAATTTTGTCTCCAATAAGACAAGAAATTTATTGAGTAAGCGAGCAAATATTAGCTTGTCAAGAGGGACTGTACTCCATAATGTTAGTACCCATAGCAAACTGCAGTGTGTTGTGTTTATCATGCCCTGAACACTGCTGTAACAGGATATCCCAATAGATGCAAACTTGCTATACAGTAGAGCTGCCGTACTCAGGTGTATGATGAAAAGGACACTCTGTATTAACTTAAACCAACTTGTATTTAGTGTAAAATATTAGATGCATATTATTTTATCCGTTTATTCCCCATGTAATGGAAGAACCAATCCACTTAAGAGTGATTTATGGAAGTACAAATCTTTACTCATTCTGTAGGGTGTTTGGCTATCAATTCAAGTGCAGGATAGTCTATACAGCTTCATATTAAATGTCCTGAAAGTGCTGGGACATTACACTTATCTTATAAAATGATGGTGACTAAGTGTGAACTAAAATGGAAGGTTTTTTAATTTGATGTTTGTCTTTATCAGGCACTGGGTTTGGATATATCAAGCTACAAAAATGTGACTGCTTGGCTTGCCCGCTGTCAGTCAGAAATGCCAGGTTATGAAGAAGTTAATGAACCAGGAGCTGAAGAACTGAGAAGTGCAGTTTGTAGTCGCCTGCAGGGCAATAAGTTTTAAAACTTACTGTCAAAGCCTACCTCTGGTTACTGAGACTGATAGGAAGGTTTTGTCCTATCTATCTTAAATAATGCGGGCTAACAAAAGATCTACTTTAATTTCACCATATAATATATAATATATCAAGGTAATTGACTTTCTTGCCACTGATAAATCTACTGGTTTAAATATTATTTAGCCAATCAGTAGTTATCACCCTTTGTGTAACAATGAATGGCTGATTATGAATATTGAATACTTTAGTATGCACTCCTGATGTATTACTTCTTACTTTTAACAACTGCTTAATTAAATTCACATTAACCTTCACTTATTCAAATATAAGCTTGTATAATAATGCTAATAATAAAACTGCATTTATGTATGTATTGCAACACAATTCGATGGCTTCGTTGTGACACCGTCCACTGCACATATTTTTGAACTAATAATTCCCCATGAATTTCAGTTTGATTACACTTGAAAAGTATAATTGTGTGATACACTGACAAAACAAACTTTAAAGCGTAAGAAATAATGACCCCTATGGCAATATTCCCATGGTGGCGTGGTTGGTTGAGGCACTGCGCTACAAGTCGGAAGGTCATGGGTTCGATTCCCGATGGTGTCATTGGAATTTTTCATTGACAAAATCCTTGGCCCTGGGGTTGACGCAGCCTCTAACAGAAATGAGTACCAGGAATATTTCTTGGGGGGTATAGGTGACCAGTGCATAGAGCTGACAACCCTACCTCCTTCATGTGCTGATTGTCTTGAAATCTGGGAGCCTCAACCTCTTGGAATCCTCAGGGTCTGTCCGGGCCTGCAATGAGAATGCTTTACCATTATGGTAATATTCCTGTAGATGATACTGCCTCATGCAGCCCTAATACACATGTGCCCATCTTGAGTGAATGCTACCCTCGCACTGATCTGGACAAAGAACAGATGCTGTGGTCCCGTGTACACAGTCACATGACCATACCTCCCACATATAATAGAACAAAGCTAGACTAGAATGTTCTAGAAGCTATAGTGTCACAGCATGAGTTTGACTCAACACGTGTGCCCTGTGGTCTGGCACATATGCACTGATGCAATATTGTGCAACTGCTAGAGCACAAAATATGAATTTAAAACGCTGCACAAAATTAATACAGAAAATTTGTCCGAAGCCTGGACACTTACTGTATTATAAATAAGGAGGTGGCAGACAGATGTTTTTGTATTATATAGTACAGAGGTCAGCAAACATTTTTGGAGATGGGCCAGAAAGTAAATATTTTAGACTTCGTGGGCCAGGGGGACATGGTAAGGGTCAAAGGAATGTACAACATTAGAAGCCATCTGCACAAATTTATTTATTATTAGAATACATGTCTTTTAGACAGTAATCATGTCCTATCAGATTTTGGGGAGCATTAGTGAGAAGCATGATTTTTTTGAGAGAATATTATGCTTAATTGGGGTTTAAAGTTAGTGTTCCCCATCATCAAAATCTACTCTAAATGGTCATTAAATAAGGTATATCTATAACAAGAATTTACATAAGGGTAAAAAATTCATAACTCTTTCAAAAGCCTATAAAGTTTAAAAAAAACCAATAACTGTGAAAGTAACCCTGTTGTCAGGTTTTCTATGATGGTATAAGAAATGGACTATTGAGTCAAAAGAATGATACATTGTTTGCAGGATGGATAAAATGCAGCAGCAGGCCAGATGTGGCCTGTGGGCTGTACTTTGCTAACCCTGATGTAGTATGTAGGAAAATACGGGAAACTTAATGCAATATGAAATAACTGTAGAAGAGCTGAACAGGTTAAAGTCTATGAAAATAACAGAAATAGCTTCTTCCTAACAGTTTATAAATATGTGCTCTGAAACATGCCATCAGTGAATTCCAAAAGAATCAACCATGGCTCAAATTCATCTAAAACAGAACCTTGTGTAATCTGACAATATGGTAACCTCTATGGATAAGACAAGTTACACGGTATCTTAAAGACCTTGACTATATAGATATACTTGATAAACACAGTAATGGACTACACTATTAAATTATTGTGCGTGTGTATATATACGTATATATATAATTCCACTTTCATATAGCTTCTGTTGTAAAGGCTTTACCTGATGATAGTCATCGTGACAACAAACATGTAGCAAACACAGGTGAAACAACTGTTTTAAAACAAAATTGTTGTTGTGTTTATATTTGTTTTAAAAACAGCTCCTGTGGTAACCCCTTGTCCATCATGGCTTCGTTGCATATGTAAAAATAACTTTATCTTATTCATATCCATGCACTTATGTTACTATTGTATGTAAAAATCTGACTAATTCACTGTGTATATTAATACCATTTTATTCACATTGTTGCAGTACTACATGTATCAGTCCCCAAGGGGCCATCCTCAGGGAGTACTGATACAGTTCTTCAGCAGGGTCAACAAAATACATGACCAGATGTAAATATCTGGAAGCCAAAACATGTTTACACATAAGTTATATACATATATGTATATACACCCTTTATAATATATTTTATGGTCAGAATGGAGGAGACTGCATAACGAGGAGCTAAATGATTTGCACTCCTCACCCAATATTGTGCGGGTGATAAAATCGAGAAGAATGAGATGGGCTGGGCATGTGGCGCATATGGGTGA